>OMKS01000636.1_pt1 | contig 32519 bp, 35 predicted proteins | sample 1674721 | NCBI WGS metagenome assembly OMKS01 (sample SAMN06264996, study PRJEB25208) | sediment metagenome | isolation source: hot spring sediment | place: USA: California | collected 2014-09-02 | reverse complement strand
GTGGTCGCATCAAGCGGTTTATCTGCGGTCCGTGGCGGGGTTAGCCATTGTCCTCGTCGTCTTTTTCAGGTACTGGACCTTCGATGTGAGGAGTGTACGATTCAGCCGCAGAACCCGGAAAGATGGTGGTTTAGAGGAGTGAAAACGAATAATAATGCCTGACTGGTTAGCGCACGTCCTGTTCGCGTATATTTTATGCAGCGTGCTGGGCGCTCGTGATGGTCGGCGCCTTGGTACCGGATCTCGTGAAAATCGAGCTCGGATTTGATCTAATCAGCATGGAGATTGGTGATTTTCTCGCACCGCTCCATCACACTTTCTTTCAGAGAAAGAACCTGTGGACTAAGAAAGCGACTTCTTTCCCGTTAGCTGGCAGGGTTACCAGCTGGGGTGGCTCCATTCGGATGATTATGGGGTGGCGTTGATCCTGCTGGGTGCGGCGGCGCTCATTTACGTGCTCCAGAACCGTGAAATTGGGAAGCCTGGGGTTGCGTAGGTTCGAAACGCGCCACCGTACGTTTTATATACCTGCGGGAGTATAGGGAGACATATGCACATGCCGTCTCGTTGCTCAGTGCTGATCGCTCCTGCAGTGCTGAAGGATCCCGATCATATTACATCTTCGGGCTAGGACGGTGGTGCGGGAATGAAACCGATTGAAAAACTTATTTGCGGGGGAGTACTTTATTATTCTAGAACATAAGGAAAGAGAGTGAAGAAGAAAAATGCCACGAACGATTGAGATCACGGTAGAATTAACGCCTGATTTAGAAGTTGGAGGCTACGTGGCCTATTGTCCTGAACTCGATATAACGACCGAGGGCGAGACGATCGAAGAAGCGATGGCGATGATGAAAGAGGCTGCGGAAGGTTACCTTGAACTTGTAGGTCTCGAGACTGTGCCGACCCATAGATACGCAGAGAAAGTGGTAAGAAAACTGAGTTTGACGGCGAATGTCTAAAAACCTTTTCTTAGAAAGAAAAGTTATGTCAAAAGAACTTGGTGTTGTTTGTGGGCTCTAGGATGCCCTGTGAGATTGGTCTGATTTGACTTTGCCGAGCGCTTTTTTTTTGATGTTTCATCATATCCTAAAGAAGGCACACATGAGCCGGGATCGTTTGGATTACTTACTTTCACTCATCATTATTTCATAACGAGTGGAACGTATTTGGCAGTGATCCATGGACGATATGGAAAAAAGAACGTCTTTGCTAGGATTTCAAGCGAGTCGGATTCCTGAAGATTGTTTTACACGAGCGCGTGAATTGGTTTAAGAACGGTTAGGAAGCCGTAGGGCATTTGTTGTAACCGGCGGGATGCTGCTGCTCTTCCCCGTTAGCTGGCAGGAGTACCAGCTGGGATGGATCCATTCGGATACTTATAGCGTGGCGCTGATCCTGCTGTGTCTGGCTGCGCTCGTTTATCTGCTTCTGAATCGGAAGATCGGTGGACCAAGGGATGCGTAACGGTTAGAGGTGCCAGCGCACGTTTCATACACCCGTGGAGCGGAAAGGAGCATCATGCATATGCCCGTATCGTTCTTTTTCATTACCATTTACCTCAGTGCTATCGCAAAAGCTTAGCGTAATAACCGCCATTCTTTAAGCACCGTTTCGTGATGAGTGGAGCAAAGTAATTTAAACCCAACTGCCCTATAGTAACGTGGTGATTGAGCATGGTTGAAGTGTTACTGAGGCTTCCGGGCGACCTTAAATGGATCGCAGAGAATGAGGAGGATTTGAAGTTTATTGAGTCTGTGTTAGTTCGCAAGCTCTGCGAGACGAAGCTGGGGGATTTGCTGGCCGAGAAGAGTGAACTACGAGTGGACGAAATCAGTGAATTAGACCATTTGGTGAAGGCGGGACTCTTTAAACGGATGAAAGCAGTTGAATGAAGTTCGTTATTGATACTAACATCATTTTTTCAGCATTGCTGAGCAACTCAGTAACGAGGAAAATAATTCTGAGTGATGTGTTCGAGTTGTATGTGCCTGAATATCTGTATGAAGAAATAGCTCGACATGAAGATTTGATTTTGGAGAAATCGAAATTGAGCAGCACCAATTACAGAGCTTTATTACTTTTATTCCAAAAGCACACAAAAATTGTAAAGCACGAGCTGTATGAGCGTAAAATGCCGTTAGCAGAACAGACCATGAAGGAGGTCGATGTTACCGATTCCCCCTTTTTGGCTTTAGCATTAGCTTTAGGTAGTCCAATCTGGACAAATGATGCGCATTTAAAGCAACAGAATTTGGTTGAGGTGTACACGACGAAGGAGCTCTTAGAGCTATTAGACCTCGAAAATACTCTTGCGCTATCCTGATGCGTCCTTCCCGCGGGTAGAACCCCCATCACTCGCGGCACCCCACACGCACGTTTTACATACCTGTATGGCGATAGGAGACACCGTGCGGGTTCATTATGAGAGTATCTATAATATTGGCAGTGGCTACGTCGGTACGGTCACGAGCGCGGGTTTAGCTGAACTGGGCGACGAAGTTATCTTTGTGGATTTTGACTCTGATAAGGTTGCAAGCGGAACCGGGGAAAATCGGCGATCTTCGAACCCGGGCTGGATGAACACCTTACTAATAACTGGGGACAGTACAGTACACAAAAGATTTATTAGCATGCAGAAGATAGTGATATTACCGAAGCACACGCCGTGCTATGGTGTGTGAGGAGTAACGCAAATGAACTTGGAAATCGTGCTGGAGCAAGAAAAAGATGGGACTTATTCTGTACACTGTCCAGCATTAAAGGGCTGCCACTCTCAGTGTGAGACAAGAGAAGAAGCTCTAAGGAATATACAAGAAGCGATTCAATTATATTTAGAAGTGGCAAACGATAAGGCGAGAAAAGAACTCGAGCAGCACCCAAAGAGCACCGCTGTAGAGATAGCAGTGGATCGTAATTTTTATTGGTTTTCTTAGTAGTTTGGACCTTCATCCCTACCGTGTTCAGCGCTTCTTCCGCCGCGCCTTCTTCGCCTTCTTCTTCCGCTTCTTCTTCACCCGCTTTCAGCGCCGCCGCCTGCGCGCGGATGAGTTCTGCCTGCGCGCGTTCGCGTTCGGCCTTAGCCCGTTCCGTCTCCGCGCGTGCGTCGTAGAGCCGCCCGCGGGCGACATCGAGCAGGAAGATCGCGGGCGAAGACCAGTTGATCAGAAACTCCGCCTGTGGCAGCTGCCCGCTCGCCTGGAACCTCTTCACGATCGCAGTGAGCGCAGGCGCGAGCACCGTTTTCTGGATCGTCAGGAGCATATCCGCGTAATCCTTGCGATCCTTCGAAGCCGCTTCAACCGCGCCCTTCTGCGCGCCGAGCAGGATGGATACGGGGATGTTCGCGCCGCCGGCGATCTGGTTGCAGATGACGTTGTAGAACTTCTCGGGATCGAGCGCGCCGGGGCGATGCGTCTCGACCGTGCACCCGGGCGGGAGCGTGATCACCGTCTTAGAGTTGATCTCAGTCACGACCGCGTCGATCGCATCGATCTGCTCCTGGTTGGCGTTCTCGCCGGCGACCACGGTGGTCAGGCCGGCGCCGTGTCGGAACATCGTCTGGCCCGTTGCCCAGTCCAAATTCTTGAGGATCGTCAGCGCATCGAAGAGCGGAATCAGGCACGATTCGCCGTCGAAGTCCTCCTCGATCGAGAGCGGCTGCAGGTGAATGATCCGCGATGCGTGAATCTTGATGTTCGGTGTTGAGAGTTCGTAATACGCAAGCTGCGCGGGGATTGTGATGTTGCCCGCGTCATCCGTCGCGGCTACTTTTGCGGAGATCCAACTGTGCGGGATTGCGAAGAGGTACTCGATCTTATTTCTGGGGTTCGCCGGCTGCTCAAAGCCGCGCGGATCGCGATAGCCGATCAGGATACCCGCGGACCCGTAGAGCCGCGCGAAGATGAGGCATTTCAGCAGCGGCTGGAAGATCAGCTGCGCGTAGAGGTTCTGGACCTCTTCGTTGAGCTCTTCGAACGGCTCGCCCGTGCTGTTGCAGACTGTAAACTCGCCGGCAAGCGCGTCATGAGCGACCGCGTAGACGATATTATGCGCGAGCTGGTTGCGCTTGTACATCGCGTAGAGATCGCGGTCTTTGATGGCTTTCTGGAAGTATCCGGTTTCCCTGCTCGACGAATTAGGGTGTGGCGTGAGCCATGGGAAGGTAAGCTTCCGGAGGGCCGCGTTCAGGGCGTCGCGAACCAAGCAAGGTCTCATTACTACAAGAAGAAGGAAATTGCGAGGGCGTTTAAGGTGAGGCTGTGTGCGCGCGAACTGACCCCCTGCTTCTTCTACCATCTCCTTTTCGGCTACATCTTCTGTCGTGCCTCCTTCGCCGACACCGCCCGAAGGCGGGGTGGGCGTATGAGGCGGAAAATTTAACTGCGCCGAAGGAATAGGTGAACCTTAGACACACACGCACGTACGATGCTCTTCGAACAACACTTTCTTTCACCGAAAGAACCTGAACTAAGAAAGGATTTTTTCCGCGTTTCGCAGCGGAAAAGGGCGGATAAAAGGGTGCTGCTGGTGGGTTTGATGCTCGTTCTTTTGGCGGCGATGCTGCGAACCGCTTACGAAGGAGCTGGGTTGAGATGGGTAACGAGGAGTTTAACTAACTGTTTTAACCTGATACTATCACAAGAAACGTGAAATGAATCGGAGAAGGACATCATATAGTTGCGGTATAATTAAAGAGTGATTTGAGGATCAGGATTTCATCTTCAGGCAGCGGAGGAGTCGGTAACTCGCGCGGAGGAAATATTTTTAAATCGATAAGAAGAAATTAAAGTTAAACCAAGGAGAGAAGATGAAAACAAAAGCGATCTATGAGAATGGCGTTTTAAAGCCTCTGGGGAAATTAGATTTACCAGAAAAGGCGAAAGTAAAGATAACAATCAGGGAAAACTTTAGCAAATTGCTCGATGAAGTTGGGGCAAGAGAGGCGAAGGAAGATATAGATACTGTTTTAGGAACCATGAGGACAAGGGTTTATTATGGGTAGAAGTGTTCTAGATACTTCAGTCATTATAAAGAGCATTTTTAAGCCACCAAAAACTTAGCAAGAGAATTATAAAGAAGAACTGGAGACGCATAAGAAATGCAGAGCAGTCATTAAGGAGCTAGAAGAGCGTGATGTCGATGTTTACATCCCCAAACCTTTTCTTAGAAAGAAAAGATTTTATCAAAAGAACTTCACTTACAGCTACGATTGGCATGGCATTGCGAATACCGAGGTGTTATTTGTGGGTGTGCTGCTCGTGCTGTTAGCGGCGATGCTGCGAACCGCCTACGAAGGTGTTGGGTGGAGATGGGTAACGAGGAGTATGTCGAATATTTTACCTGCTACTATAACAGGAAACCTGAAATGAATCAATGAGGAGCGTGTCCATGATCGCGTTTAACAAGTTATCTATGCACGTGGATAGGGTAGGGGCTACAGGGATGTGTCGGTACGATGCTCCTTTCTGCGCCTACCTTTTTGAGAGCTGTTATGAACGCGCAGGCCTGGCAAGCTGGCGACGATTGAACACAAATACGGTGAAGACAGCCGCAGAGCAAAGGCTTTAAGCAACAAACGGATTACTCATAACAATGAATGATGTACAGCGGATCGCGAAGAACACCGGTGTGTATGGTCTCTCACAGGTCATAGCCTCTTTATTGGGCTTCGTTTTACTCATATACCTCGCGAGATACCTCGGCGAGGTCGGATTTGGTAAGTACAGTTTTGCATTGGCCTTCACCTCCTTTTTTGTTATTGTTGCAGATCTTGGAATAAATCAGCTCATAATTCGAGAAATTTCTCGGGATAAAGAATTAGCTAGAGTTTATCTTACTAATGTAGTATTGATAAAGCTCCTATTATCAATCTTTGCAATTGCTTTTATCTTTTTGATAATAAATCTGATGAATTATCCACCAGATACTACCTACGTGGTATATCTTCTCGGAATATATACTATCCTGAGTTCTTTTATACCTGCGTTCATGTCGATGTTTCAGGCATTCGAGAGGTTAGAATATACTGCCATTGTTACATTGATCAAAGAGATACTACTTGTTTCATTTATCGTGTATATTCTTTCCTCTGGATACGGCTTGATCGAGGTGGGGTATGTATATGTATTTACCGGAGTCATCGGTCTCGTGCTTAGCTTTTCTATCCTTTTGATGAGGATAGCAAAACCGAAACCGGTAATAGATTTAGCTTTGTGGAGGAAGCTTATTATCGGCGGAACGCCCTTTGCCTTGAATGCACTCTTTGCTGTCTTTTTTTTCAAAATAGATACGGTGATGCTATCTGTTTTAAAAGGTGATGCTGTAGTTGGTATTTATAACGCGGCATACAACCCACTGCTCGCGCTAGGGACATTAGTATCGGGCATGCTCGTGGCAGCGATTTACCCGGTGATGTCTCGATTTTATATTTCTTCGAGAGATGCGCTGGAAACAACAACAATCTTAGCTTCACGATACATGGCGTTGCTCGGATTTCCCATCGCTGTGGGATGCTTTGTGCTCGCAGATCGATTTATAGAGTTATTTTACGCCGGTCAATACTCCGCTTCTGTATTAGCTTTCCAGATACTGGCGTTGTTCATTCCCTTTAGACTTGTTAGTCACATAACAGGGACACTTCTGACCTCGATAAACCGACAGGAACTTCGCACAGTCAGTGTCGGTGTCAGTGCACTCTTCAACATATTTTTGAACGCTTTTCTGATTCCTTATTTGAGCTATATCGGTGCTGGTATCGCAACAGTTCTCTCAGAAATTTTTCTCTATTTCATTTTCTTACATTACATCAATAAATATTATAAGAAATTAGTGCTGTATACACACTACACGAAACCTATGATTGCATCTATTTTGATGGGGTTTTTTATTTTTTACTTTAAAAATTTCAATTTGTTACTGTTAGTATTATCAGCATCGGTGGTATATTTCTTCCTGTTAATCATCCTGAAAGGTTTTACTGAAGAAGATAAGAATATAGTTAACCAAGTTCTAAGGATGAGATGAGAATATGAATATATCTCAGGTCGTCAAGAATGGTTTATGTACCGGATGTGGAACCTGCATCGCTCTCTGTCCCGAGGAAGCTATAAGGCTCACGATAGATAAGAAAAAGGGCATTTATGTCCCCAAAATTGTTGAAGATAAATGCAAAGACTGCGGTGTCTGCCATAAAGTCTGCCCAGGTCATGAGGTTGATTTTAAACAATTGAATTTGGAGATATTCGAAAAAGAGCCAGACGATATTTTGATTGGAAATTATTTGAATTGCTATGTCGGTCATTCAACAGATTACAATATTCGGTACAACTCGGCGTCAGGCGGGCTTGTGACCGCCTTATTGATATTTGCGCTTGAGGAAGGCTTAATCGATGGAGCACTTGTTACAAGAATGGAAAAAGATAAACCTTTGGAACCAGAGCCTTTTATCGCAAGAACGAAAGAAGAAATAATCGACGCTTCAAAATCGAAATACTGTCCTGTTCCTGCAAACATCGCTTTGAAAGAAATCTTAGGATCAAAAGAAGGAGAGAGATTTGCTGTAGTTGGGTTGCCATGTCATATTCATGGGATTAGGAAAGCCGAGCAATTAAATAAAAATTTGAAAGAGAAGATTGTTTTGCACTTCGGAATAGTCTGCAATCATACTCCGACTTTTTTAGCAACAGAATTCCTAATAAAAAAGACGAAAATCAAAAAAGAAGAGATTAAGAAGTTGGACTATCGCGGTGAAGGATGGTCAGGTGGGATGAAGATCACAACAAAGATGGGGGATGTAATTTTTATCCCGTATTTCTCTCCTAGTTATTGGGGCATTGTATTTAATTCCTTTTTCTTTCCACCACGATGTACATTATGTAGTGATAAAATATGTGAATTGTCAGACGTAACATTTGCCGATGCATGGATACCAGAATTGATGAAAAACGATAAGATCGGAACTTCGTTGATCATCACTCGAAATAAAATTTTTGAAAAAATTTTAGATGACGCCGCCCTAAAAGGAAAAATAGAACTCAAAAAAGTAGATAAAAATGTCCCTCTTCACTCTCAAGGTTTGTATCTCTTAAAAAAGAAATTAAAAGCAAATATTAGAATTATGACAATAAGTGGAAAGAATATTCCCCTTTATTATCAAGATTTATTAAACCCCAATTTATCTAATTATATTTATGCCGTTTCATTCTATTTTAAAAATTGTATTTTGTCTAAACGCGGTTTTTGGCGGTTCATTGATTTTTATCAATTCTCCTTAGAAAAAATAACGTATTACAAGTCTAAATTATTGAAATTAAAAAATACTCCCAAATGACCGATGAGCTTACCAACCTTACCCACAAAGTATCGGTGGTGATGACCATGGTGTGGTGACGTATCGAAAGAGTATCTCGCGACTTTTAACCGGCGACTAGAAACCCAGTTTTATAACGAACTTCGACGGGACTACGCCTTCCCTCGTGCTGTATGCAGGTCGCTCTCCGAACTGCTCGTAACGTACCTGGACCTCTACTTTGGCGGTCAGAGAAAGGAGGGGCAAGTGATCTTTCAGGCGGTCTCGAAGGAGGTGCCCCCGGGTGTGCCGGTGGACGAAATGCAGTTAGTATCGGTCAAACTCACCCTTTACGCACGGGAGGACTGCTCGTGCAAGACACAGCATGACATGGTGGATCGCAGGATTCTTCGACTCACGGGCGAGGCTTTCGGTCAGGGCGCCTTACTCACGCGGGCAGACATAGCGATCCTCTTGAGCGAGAGCACGAAAACTGTTGCGCGGTATGTCAAGGAACTAGAGAATCATGGCCACGTAGTGCCAACGAGAGGCCGCTTGAAGGACATCGGTCCCGGGGTGAGTCATAAGAAACGCATACTGGAGCTTTACCTCAAAGGCGATGAGTACACGGAGATAGAGCGGAAGACCAAGCACAGTGGCGAAGCGATAATGCGGTACGTGAAAGACTTCGCCCGGATCCTGGTGCTTACCGAGGAAGAGTACTCAGCGCCAGAGCTCAGGATCGTGACCGGGCTATCGGACCGGGTAATTCGAGAGTACCAGGAGCTTATTGAGCAGTATTCAGGTCACGAGTACCGTGAGCGGTTAGAGCACCTGAGAGCGATCTTCAAAAAAAGGCGACGATCGGCGACCCTCTGGGGCCAAAGGTCTCAGGCACCTCAGGGAGGTGGTCTCCATGAACGTCCCCGCGATGATCGAAGCGAAGGTGGCGAACTCCTTGAAAGGTGTGCTCATAGACCTCATCCAGCGCGAGTACCAGTTCATCGCTGGGGATAAGATTCAGGAGATGTTCGCCAATGATGTGGTGGATCTCGTTGAGAGCTGTTATCGCGAGCCCTGGAAGCTGGATGTTGGTCAGGTTATGTGGTACGGAGTCAAGAGAACGGCTAAACCCAGCTACGGTCGGAACAGTAAAAACACGCCGTTAACACCTGTGGTCTTGACGTTGGTCTCACGGGAGGACTTAGAGCTGAGTAGAGCGGGCTACTCGAGCAAGGAGATCAGGGGAAAGAAGATCGTGAGATTGTTCACCGAAGCGTATGAGCAGGAGGCATTGCTCACCCACAGTGATGTGGCGTTCCTCTTGCACATATCTACCGGTACGGTGAGCAGACAGGTGAATGAATACATGAAAGAGAAGCGGTTGTGCCGACGAGAGGTGTGGTTCACGATATTGGACGGGCGATGACCCATAAGAGGATCATTGTGGGGCTGTATAAGCAGGGATATCAGACGCCGGAGATCGCACGGAAGACGAATCACACGGAGGAGGCCTGTGACCGCTATATCAAAGCCTACAAGAAAGTGCAAAAGTTGAGCGAGAAGATGGAGCCCGCGGAGATCGCTCGGACCCTGGAGATGGGGGTGTCCCTGGTGAAGGAGTACCTAAGCCTTATAACCGAGGATGTGAATTGATGTTCGAAGCACATTCCGGGAGAGGGGGATACCTATCGGTCAAATGGGTGTTTAGTAAAATAATCATTTTTGGTGATTTAATAAATCCATAACCAACTCACCACTATACCACGCCAATCTTTTTTGCTCTTCTACATTAACATTCAATTCATTCCGTATCTTCTCCTTATTCCCCCACAAATCATCTACTATTGATTTTAACTCCTCGAAGTTCATCGTTCTAAAATCGCAAACATATTTTTCCTGTCCAACAGTCTTCATGATACCATAATATTTGTGACTCCACGCCGTTGCTACTGTGGGAACACAACTCGAAAGGGCTGCGATATTTGCGTGCATTCGTCCTCCAATGAATAGATCGCAAAGCCCTATGATTCCTTTTAAGTCTTCAGGCGAATAGTCACCTTTGATCAAATTGATATTTTCTTTATTCTTTGCCAATTTATATATCTTTTCGCCAATAATCCGATCATCACCTTTTCCGTTTACTCCTACAACATGAGGCACGAAAACTATTTGTGCATCCAATTTTTCAATAATGTAGTCGATTATTTGAGCTATTGAGTTTACATAATTGTTGTCTTTGTCATCAAGCATTGCATTTACCGATATCCCAACTAATGGTCTATTATTTAGATATATGTTCTCTTCTGTTAGTATATCCTTAATCCTTTTGTAGGGTGCATGGTCTAAAACAAAAGCGCAATCAGCGGTAATATAAATTGGCGATTTAATTCCGATTTTTTCTAAATAATTTTTAGTTATTTGTTCCCTTACAATTATCAAATTAACCTTATTCAAGCAAAATTTAGCCAATGGTAAAGTCCACCTATTAAAAGGTCCGATGGATTGCGAAAATAGTACAATTGGTTTTTTTAATGACAAACTCAACAAGATAACAGAGTCGATGCTAATAGAAAAACCACCCCTACTATCGCTAAATGAATCACCGCTAAGGTCAATAGTTATATTAGAGGAATAAAATTCTTTAATTCGGGAATTTTTAATACACATTGGATTTAAACCGATTTTTAATAGAATTGCCCAAGATGTATCTGAAAGAGGGAGGAAAATTCTGTAATATATAAAGGGTAATATATTTCTATGTGGTATCCTCCAAGAAATATTGCTAACCACTCTCACATTATGGGGCTTGCATAATTTAGAATCCAGTTTTTGGTGACGTGATATCAAAGTAAATTCCGCGTTAGAAATAAAATTTCTTAATATTTTACATGTGCTTATGACCTGAGCTGCGGATCCTTTGTTCCAAGAGCAGTTTGTATTTGTGATGAGTATCTTTATCATATCCATACGTCAAATCTTCTGGTTTATAAAGTGTAACGCCTCAGGGGGATCAACAAGTTGGGGGTTGAGGTAGGCTTCCGAATTTCGCCGTCCAATACCCATTTTCTATGCGAGATAGGAGACTACGCCGCGACTTGTCCTGTACCTCTTCTTCGTGCTCTCCTAATCGGTCTGCCGGTTATAGTTCTCGGCAGGATTAGCGGTCTTCTAGACCAACCGTCTCGCATGAAGAGCATGAGCCAATCAAAGTCGGGCAGCAATATCCTGCCCGTGATAAAACCCCATAGGACGCGAGGTGACGTTGCCATAGTCATCCAGGAGCCGTTCTAACCGTTCTTGCCCGACCCACAGATCGTTCGTCCGAAATCCGTTCTTGATCGTCGTGAAATAGAAGCAGCATCTGATTTTATCCCTGTAGGAGCATCGTTTAGACTGAAACGCCGAGGAATTTTACGCGAAATTTGACGTTTGAACGACCCATATGCTAGTTGCGGTGCTCAAAATTTCTCTCTTGGGGGTTTTTATCCCTCTGTTTTTTTAATAAATCTATATATAGCTGCTGAAAGCTTTCAGCTGCTCTGTCCCACGTATAGTCTCTCATTACCATTGTTCTTCCTTTCTTTCCTAATTCAACCCTCTTCTCCCTATCTTGTAGTAGATCTATCACGTGGTTTGCAATCTCTTCTGCCGTTTTTCCAATCAGTAAACAGCTTTTCGCCTCTTCACTGAGAGCTTCTGCTCCCATTGGATTGGTGACTACGGGCTTCTCCATTGCCATTGCTTCAAGTATTTTATTCTTAATTCCGCTTCCGGATTTCATCGGAACCAAAACGACACTAGCTTTAGATATGTATTCACGTATGTCATTCACATGACCCGTCACTATTACCCCTTTTCTGCTGCCAAGCTTTTCTATTTGGTCAACTGGGTTGCTACCAACGATCCAAAATTTTGTCTCTGGTATCTTAGATCTTATAATTGGTAGGATGTCATCCCATATATATTCAATGGCCCGGACATTTGGCGGAAATCTCATCGTACCATGATAAAGAATAGAGGGAAAATCCTCCTTTTCACCAGCTTTTGGTGAGAAATAATTTGTATCTACACCATTAGGGATAACCTCAACCCTCGCTTTTTTATAAAGAAAATTCAACATTTCTTTATCTTTCGGTGAGACAACCGTGACGATATCTGAATCCTTAAGCAAAGTTTTTTCTATACCCTTACTCCAACAATATAAAAAATAATCGCGTATCTTTTTCACAAAACATTTCTCTTCTCTCATCTCTCTTTTTAATGCTAAGCTCGCGGAATCCGTCAAATCTAATATTTTAGGAATTTCATGAAAATCTATCAGAAATAAGCCAGTTATTGGATCCCGTAAATGGATTACGTCAATATCGTATGTTCCAATAATGTTTTTCAAATTCGCCTGCAGAGTGCTTATACTTCTTGGCTTGAAAGGGATTCGCGGATATTGACAAATGCTCAAAAATATTTGGTATAATTTACCATTGATTTTATGGTAAAAATCAGGGAAATTTAATGGGAAGATCTCCTCTGCTATCGTCTTTATTTCGCTATCATCTGAGATCTCCTGCTCCCTTTGATTCCCGAAATGAATAAAAAAAACTTTGTATCCTTTATCCATAAATCGCATGCTAACGTTGTAAGTACGTAGATAATTTCCATTGGTTAAATGGTGCGGTCTGGTAACACTGATTAACAGTAACTTAATCATTCATTAGTCCTATCACACCTATTTTTGTATTAGACGTCATTTTTATAGACATATATAATTTCATATTATTAGTCTAGTTTTCTATGTCGTTATCACAATAAATTATAGCCTTTCCACAATCCATTGATGAAAATTTGATGACATATTTGAATCATCGAATGAAAACCTTTATAAACTTTTATTTTATCCTTATTTGATACACCAAATGAATGCGAGAGTTTACATTGGAGTCATATTCAATCATTTCGGATACCGCGTCCCAGAAAGACCAAAAAAAAGGCCGAAAATATTTAGAATTTAAGCGTAATATGGGTAATCAGTCCGTTATTTATGTCCATATATCGGAACCACCATTAACGTAAATCCTGCTCTTTTTAACGAACAAATGGGGAGTGTCTTCTAAAGATATATAGTTTTCCGTGATTTTTTGCACATACCATGTTGTTACCTCATAACTAATTACATTTTGATATCTCAAAAATATATAGCCTCTTTTTACAGGTAAATTATCCCTAAATAACTTATTATTGAGTTTCATTTCCTTTTTTATTTCATAAATCGGAAGGAACCTTAGTCTCATATAAGCATCTCCGTATATGGTATAATCAGGCTCACCATTTTTTAAAAGCCAGCTGGCGGCCGTAACCTCTTGGGTGTGTATATACCAAATATCGTATTGTAGCCCCTCATTATTGATAAGTGCTGACCGATGTATGCCAAAGAGTTGCCAGGTTAGTCCTGAGCTAATCATTAGATGCCCGGTAATTAATAGCAACATAATCCCTATGCCTAACCACGGTTTAAATGAATTGTTATGGATAGACAACCTACTCTTAAATTGAAAAAATTTGGACAGTGTTTCAACACTAATGATGATCGCTGGTGCTAAAAGAGGTATGCCAAAGTAGTAAACTCGGTCGATGCCGAAATTCCCGGATACATAGGGGGCCGCTATTGCAATTATCCAGATAATTAAACAAGCTAACGCTAGCCATATATATTGATACGGGAAAATTACTTGTTTCTTTTTCTTCATAATGTCAAATATAAGAATAAATACCCCCAGCACTATTAAAGACACGGTAATATAAAAAATAAGGACGTTAAAAATCTCGGCCAAATTTTCTAACCCATGCCCCAATGCTTTTGGTCCCAACTCTCCTCTTGCTTCAACGACTGCTAAATCAACTAAACTATAAAATGTGTTCCGGAAAAAGCCTAAGGCGGAATCAAAATGTGCTGCTGTTACTTGTGACCACCAAAAAAATATTGCTGCAAAGGATAGAATTATAGTGACAAAAGTGATTTCTTTATTCGATGTGGTGGTTCGCAGCCACAAACTAAATAGGTACATAAAAAAACACGCAAAGAGCATAGTTATCACAAACAAATAGGAATACGTATAGTAAGAGACAATAATTGATAAAAGAAATAGGATAAAAAAAAAATTTCTTTTATAAGTTTGCATTTCATTATCTATCCTTTCTTCATCTATCAATACTATTATTGCCATAGAAAGAAAAAACCATGCTATTGGTATGCGATTTCCAATGTTTATTATAAACGAGTACTGAGATGCTACGAAAATCGATGTCAAGAAAGCGCCAATGTCTCCGATAAACTGACGAAAGATGGTGAAATATCCAAGCGGCACAATGGCCATCAATAGTGGACCCAGAAAAATGAACAGAGTATTTGGACTGATACCTAAGAGCGTCCCCGCGACAGGACTCAAGATTGCTGTGCTCAGACACGCCTTTATAGGATTATCAAGATTCCCTAACTCCCATCGTGCCGATTCTACAGTTAGTCGTATAGTATTCAGTTCTGTCCCAGTGTCCCCTCCAGAGATGGGATATTCGCCGCGCAAAGGATGAATAAGCGCAAGAGATAAACTTATCATAAGGATTATGAAGGGATATATGTTTGAAGGGCATTTGTCGTGCAAGATAATCATCAAGCCAACAAAGATAGGTATTATAAAAAACAGTGAAATCAACATGATGTTGTTAGAGTCTGTATTCATCAAATTTACACCTAGAACCGTGACGAGAGGTAACAGCATTGCAAAAAGCAAAGGTGATGAAAACTTACCTGTGGAGGTTAAATCTGAACGCAAAAACGATTTTGGAAAAGCAATAACTGGAAGCTTCTGAAGATATGCTATTACCCATAGCAACAGCATAATCCCACTATACGAAGCAACTAAAGGAACAAGAGAAAGCGGTTTATTATAGCCAAAGAATGGATATACGAAGTTGATGAGCAAGCCAACGAACATGATGAATGAGACACTTAAACCTAGGGATAGTACAAGCTGTTTAAACATGCTTGAGGACCTAAACCTGATGCTAGCTAAAATTAGCAGACCCGGAAGTATAAAAAAGGACGTGATGCCGAGTATCTGGCGATATACAGGAATGTTCATAAGAATCGCCACATCTGCCGCCAAAAGCAGAATAAGTATAACTACTAATTGCTTTCTTATGCTTCCAGTATTAATCGTTTTTTGAAGCGAAAAGGTCATAACATTTTGCGCCTAGTTTTTAATGCCCCTCTGTAAACGTTTGAACCACTGACTCAGTACTAATATTTTGATCGATGTATCTCACTTATCTTTTTGGTTCATGATAGTCACACGTGATTTAGTGGATAAAGAGAATTTTCCTATACCTTTCTATCGCAGCATCATACGTGTAATTATTTTGTATCAACTCCCTCGCATTATTTATGATCCTATCTACGTTTTTATACTGAAAAACCCTCACAATAGTTTTTGCAATGCACTCTGGCGAGTTATCTTGTAGAATAAAACCAGTTTCATCATCCTTGATAACATCAGGAATACCTCCAACGGGCGTTGCAAGAACTGGCGTGCCACAAGCCATCGCTTCCAAAACAACGGTGGGAAGCCCCTCTGAATACGAAGGAAGAACGAACAATTTCATTTCGTTGAGATAATTTGTAACTTTATCGTGAGGAATCCATCCTACCAGTTCTACCCTTTGAGATAGATTGTTATTTTTTAGCTCCTCCTTGATTATCTCAGCCAAAGTACCACAACCACCAATAAAAAATTTGAGATTACTTTGCTTTTCCAAAATTAGTGGCATAGCTCTAACGAAGTTCATTACGCCTTTACCTTCATCTAAACGGCCGATGTACCCTATCAAATTCATTCTTTGAATATATTCCTTTTTTATTCGAAAAAGTTTCGTATCAATGTACCTTGCACCACTTACTAATACTTTTTGTCTATACTTGTTTAACCCTAAAAAGTTTACAGCACTTGGCGATTCAGCAATTATTAAATCAGAAAAATTAAAAATGGCGGTCTCTAACACATCGAGTGTGGTCGCGTAAACATTAGCAGTTTTTCCAAAAAATTTCCCATTACGACTTCTTTTATAGCTAAGCGAACCTAATCCTATTGCTGATGTTATCACGTGTTTTCGCAAGATTTTTGCCATTATTACAGGTAGGAATAAGTTTGCACCACCCACATAAAAAAATACAACATCGATTTTTTTTGATAGTTTCATTAATATCCAACAAATCTTTATTTGGATAGTCGTAATTTTAAAACACTGAAGTACCAGCGACCACCATTTAGGATAGATTGTCTCTCTATAATGCATTGCAGTTTTTATATTTATTAGTTTAATCTTTTCGCTGAAATTAGTCACTTTTGCATTTCGGCCACCGACTACAAATAACTTGTCGCATAGTGGTTCAAAAATTTTAATGAGATCATATAAAAAAATATCAATTACCCAAAAAGATGGCATTGGGAATGAAATAATGCAGACTCTTAAATGCCTTTTTTCTCCTGTTTTCATAGCTTTATTCACATTTTTTTACCTTCCCGATTACTACCAGCCGCCCAATATTTGACATCAGAAGTGTGTATCTCCACCTTCTCGACAATTCCAATCTATTCTCCACATTCATAACTATGTCAATGTTACCAGTCCCCGTCAAAAAATCCCTTGTCTCAACAGGCGTTAAAAAAGACACGATTACATTTTTGCCCCATCCGAATGACTCGAAACTAATACTAAATATTGAGCAAAATAGCGTAAGATAAAAAATAATAGCGGAAAAGAACCTGCGCCGATTATATTGATCGAGAATAATGATATAGCCCCCGGTTTTGGTAACTCGCATCAGTTCTTCTACCGCTCTTTTTCCAAATGCCTTCGATTCTCTTCTCGTTCTACCTACCAGGTGGTGCAACAAATTCTTTACCACTGTATACTCGAAAGAACAATCCTTGAATGGCAGATCCATGGCATTTCCCCCTATCAAAAAAATGCTCTCGTTAACTTGCTTCCGATAGGTATCAAAAACGAGTTCCATGTTATATGCCCTTAAAATGTTCGTATTTTCGATGACAAGGTCAAGAAACGCCCCGCTCCCCCCCCCACTTCGAGAATTTTATCTTCGTTCGAAGCAGAATTCCGAATAAAATCGATTATTATAGGGTCTTCTTTGGTATGAATGATACCTTTACGGTTTTTGTATTCCTCAGATTCTTTGAAATGATCTGCCACTTTTTTATAAGAAAGTCCCTTCATGTTAATATGTCTCCCTCTGCCTTCTCCAAATAATATTATGAATTACCCATTTGGTATGCCTTGGGTTTAACATATACACCAATTGCTTGATAACACTCCGCCTGCACTCTGCTTCATTAGCCTTTTCTAATAGCGTTTTTACTACTGTGGATAGCCCATATTTATGCGGCGTTTTAAATTCATTTTTAAATAAGTTTCTTTTTTCTAATTCATCAGTACCCAATTTGGTTAGTATTTCTTCAATTTGTGCTGGAATAAATCCGTGCGCTGCTTGATGCAATTCTGCAAGCACTGAAAAATGAACTTTTATAGGATATACGGCATTATTTTCCTTTGCGATGTCGATGAATTCGTTTATTTCTCTTGAGTTCATTTTCGCCAAATAATAAAGCGTCGAATAGTAAACGAAAAGTGTGCAAAGCATCTCTGGAATGATAGAATGAATGACTATAGCAACAAGTTCTGCTTCCGGTTTTAAGACCTTAAGTATGGTACCAAATCTGTTGATCTCGATAACATGACCTTCGAGTTTTCTTTTATCTAAATATAAAATATGGCTAGCAGATATTTTTTGATAGAGATCCACATCATACACATCTTTTTGATGTGGATGTGGCCATAATTTTCCATCTCGTGCATCATGAAACATACGCTGCTCGGCATCAGCCTGACCCTTCACCTCCAGGTAACCTGATAGTAGCATCAGTTCAGCAGCATTTTCGAACTCAACATCAGAGCCGAAATGTATGATATCAACATCATTTGGGGTAGCAGGAAACGGCATGATGCTTTTGAAAACGGCATAGTTAACATTTGAGGAATTGAATAATTCAGAGACCCTTGCTACCGTAATTAATTGCTTATCATATTTTTCTTGCTCTTCTTCGTAGTTCGATTTCAGCCTAAATTCTTCTAATTTCCCTCTATCGTTAAGCGCCTCAAGATACAGCAATCCTATTTTGTTCTTTATTGCATAGTTGTAGAGTTCCAATGCTTCTAGTTCATTTCCTGGGAGTTCTAACTCATGATCTCTGACGAAAGGAGAACCTACTATCCTTAAAAGCTTTATAGTAAGAATCACTGAAGCACCGTCTGCTCGATCTTCTGTTTTAATTGTTCTAAGGTCTGCAAACCATCCAAAAAAATCATGTCATACTCTTCTCCAATTTCTAAATATAGTTCTCTTCTGTCCTTTAAATAATCTAGTGATGGCGTGTCATTTTTCCTGTGAAATGCTATCTCTTCTGGTAAGTCTATGAGAAATGTCATGTCAGGTTCTGGAAAGAAATGATGTAACTTGTTTATCAATTCTAACGCTTTGTCTTTTGAATAATTCATGTCTACAGAAAGATCTGTAATGACAGTATCATAGACGTAACGATCACAAACGATGCTTTTGCCAAATACCAAAGGGAGCTTGACTTTGAAGAAAATTTGAATAAAGTAGTCGAACAATAAAATTTTCTGGTACAAGCCAGATAAAAAAGAGTGCCTTTTTATTGCGATTTTCTTGGTATTGGAATAATCATGATAATTATGGGAAATATTTTTTCGCCTTAAGAATATCCACTCTCCGAGTATAATAAAAGGCTTCAGCATAAAGGGGTTTAAACGTGCATACACGTATTTGCATTTAACCCCCTTTTGATTCAAGGATGCGACCAATTCTTTTGAAAGCGTAGTTTTCCCCGATCCATCTATTCCGGTGAAGCAGATTAAAAATCTCCTCCTAGAGTTCATTGGCGCCTAATAAGTTAGAATATATCGTCTCCAGTTTTTTCACAACATTAATCCACGAATAAGGTAATACTTTTTCCCGTGTTCTCACTTCGACACCCTTTTTAATCTCCGTTAAAGAGTTCGAAATATCCACTACATTCTCAACAAAAAATAAACCATCTCCTTGTTCAAAAACCTTTGGCAACGCGCCAAATTTGGTTGTGATAACCGGCAAATTAGATGCCATAGCCTCTAATACTGTAAGGGGCATCTCTATGCTGTCAGCAATCGATCTACCTAAATAATCATGTCTCTCCACCGTAGGGAAAAAATAGCAATCGGCCAAGGCATAGATCTCCTCTATGCTATTCATAAAAGTTAGCCACAAAATACAGCCTGATTCTTTAAGTTTTTGATACAGCTTCTTATCTTTGCCAGTAGATGTAGAACCTAAAATTAGGACTAAATTATCCGTACTTTGTAACACATTCAGTAATTCAATATTACGCCCCTCTTTTAAGGAACCAATATGTAAAATAATAAATTTTTCCTCTTTTAATCCATATTTTTTTCGTAAATTAATCTCGTTCTCTTTTGTTATTGGGGCAAATTTTTCTATATCAACTCCGGAAGGTAAAAACTCTGTTCTAATTCCTAAATGCTTAAACATCTCCTCAGTTCCAGAGGATTGAGTAAGTACTAAATCAGGTTTCACTAATGGAATAATATGGCGGATAATGTGTGGGAGATAGGGTCTCATTGCAGAGACAATAATTTTCGCATCTCTACAATAATACGACAAAAATTTGGCAAATAAAAAGCTTCTGAAAGAAGGACCATGTACATAGTGTATTATTTCAGGGTTAAATTCGCTGAGATTTTTCCAAAATTTTTTTGAAATGAAATCTCTTAAATCCAAAACCAATATTTGATGAGTGTTAGATAAGAGATGAGCAAAATGGAATGTGATATTTCGCATACCTTCATCTAGATTGCCCCGGTTCTCTCCCAGTAAACATATCCTCATTATGCTACCTCGTAATAAACCTTCTCAATGTCTCCTGCGATTTTATCCCATATATATCGCTCTTCAACAAGAAATCGCCCTTTTCTTCCCAGTTCTCGCAATAACTCTGAATCCAAGACCAATTTAATAATCGCATTAGCCAAAACTTCAGCGTCCATTGGTGGAACATGTAATGAAGCAACTTCATCTTTATCCACCTCAAGAACTCCAGGTAAATTTGTACTGATTACGGGTTTTCCGCTAGCCATCGCCTCTAATTGGACTATTCCAAAACCTTCCTTCTTTGATACTGATGGAAGAATAAAAACATCACAAAAAGCATAGTAAAAAGGCAAATCAATATCCTTAACATACCCAGCAAAGATTACATTATTTGAGAGACCCAGCTGAATAACCTTTGATTTTAATTTTTCTAATAAACTACCCTTCCCGACAATAATCAGATAAATATCATTAGTATAGCTTATCACTTTTTTAAAGGCTGCTAATAAATATTCAATCCCCTTGTATTGTTCTAAAGCGCCGATAAATAAAAGTACCTTTGAATTTTTAGGTATGTTATATTTTTTCCTAATCGGCTTTCCATCAGTTGTTGGACTAAATCTTGAAACATCAACCCCATTAGGAACTATTTTAATTTTGTTCCTAAATTTTTTTAAGTTTATGGATTCTTCTGCGTAATCTTTTGTAGTCGTTAGTATCAAATCAGATTTTTTTAGAAGAGAATACCCAAAAGTTTTATTATAAATGGAACTAATTGTTTTCCCGATAAGTCCACCTTTCGTAATTTCATTATGATAAGTCAATATAAATGGCTTTTCCCCATTATTCTTCAAGCATGCTAAATCCGCCATCATCGGATTTGGTGTGTGAGCATGAATTACGTCATAATCTTGAATGTTAAAATACTTAAATAAATTAAATGGGATGGAAGACGAATATAGTTTTAGACCATAAGGAATGCGGATAATATCAAAACTGTCAATTTCGTGATATTGTCGATGAAATGGTGCTCTCGTAGTAAAAATAGTAACTGAATTACCCCTTTTTACTAATGCTTTCGATAGCTCTAATATATGCCTTTCAACGCCACCCACATGGTATTTTTTCTCAACGGATATTCCATCAAGATATTCTTGATAAGGGAAGCATGGTGCAACTTGACATATCCTCATTTGCTTCTTTCCAAATATTTCAGAAATACCTTCGCAGAGTTAGCCAACCCTTTTATTTCTTGCAATCCGTTTTTTCTAAAAATGTTTGAGGCTGCTATGGGGATATAGGCGGTGTTTAAATAATATTCTTTTAAAATACGATCTACATAAATATCTATATCAGTATTCGTAAAATCTGGGTAAGATATAATGCATTTTTGGAACCCTTTTTTATCTATCGACTCTTCCATATTAGTAACTAACAAAAAATTGTTTTTATTTACCCACTCATAAAATTCAGTGCCTGGTAGTGGCGTTGCTACTGCCACTTGCAATATATTTGGTTTCAGTTCTTTTATTAGATCCAAAGTTTTTTGAGCTGTTTCTTTTGTCTCCCCAGGTAATCCGATTATAAAATCGGCATGAACCATTAACCTCGCTTTTTTAGCAGCTCTATTAAATTGTTTGATTTGTTCTACAGTGATTCCTTTCTTTATGTTCTTGAGTATTTCATCACTTCCCGACTCGTATCCTACTATGATAAGCCGGCAACCGGCTTTTTTCATTAACCTCATCGTCTCATAATCCAGATCAGCACGAGCATTACAGGACCATGTTAAATCTAAACCCCTTCTTTTGAGTTCATCACAAAACTCTCGCACCAATTTTTTCTTTATCGTGAAGGTGTCGTCCTCGATAAAAATCTCCCTCACTTCCGGGAGATTATTCCGAATCCACTCGAATTCATCGGCAATATTTTCAGGGCTTCTCGCCCTATATTTTCTTCCCATTAATGTCACAGGCCACGAACAGAAGGTGCATAAATTTGGGCATCCTCGCCCAGCGAATATTTGGACTTCTGGATACAGTGATTGACTCAAGAAATAATTTTTAATGTTAAGGTGCTCTTTATACACTTTCGATACAAACGGCATGTTATCCAAATCTTCAGAGGTTGTGAGTTCTCTCAATGGGTTATGAACAATTTTACCGTTTTTTTTGTAGGATATACCTTTGGTTTTTTCCCATTCATTGCCATCATTTATCGCTTCAGCTAATTCCTTTAAGGTAAAATCATATTCGAAGCGGGCAACCATATCCACACCATCGTTTCCCAAGATCTGATCAGGAAATTGTGATGTGGGCGGACCAACCAAAATAGTGTTTGCTCCATTATGCTCTTTGAGTGAGCCCGTAACAGCAATGTCATTACTTAAACTTGAAAAGTTAGTATCAACTACGATTAAATCAGGGCCGAATTTTGTTGCATCCAAAATGATATCTTCCCTGCTCAGTTTGTTAGCTGGCGCATCAACTAACCGTACTTCATGGTTCTCTTTTTCTAGAATACCGGTCGCGTAAGCTAACCATTTGGGGTAGTCTAAACCGCCGCTACGGGCTGCAGCACCCTGCCACCTGCCGCAACGCACAAAATTCGGTACAAACGGGGGGTTCAAAAGATATATCTTCATTTACCCAGCCGTGTCTTTGAGTATCAATTCTAACTTAGAGGTGATCGCAGACCAGTTATATTCATTTTTAACAAATTCCCTTCCGACTAATCCCAGATTTTTTCGTGGTATCTCATCATCATAAAGTCCTAATATTTGGTTCTTATATTCTTCAGCATTTGACACGTATAATACGTGATTTTTAAACGATTTTACGATACCATCAACTCTCGTGGATATAACCGGTTTCTCACAGGCCATATACTCAAACAGTTTTAGAGGCAAAGAATTTTGCGACACTTTATCTTGTTTAAAGGGAACGACGCAGACGTCCATGCATGATATGTACTTAGGAACTTGAGTATAGGGCACCGTTCCAGTGAATACAACATTTTGCAAGCCACATTTTCTCGCCAAATCAACAGTGGCCTGGTATCCTACTCCTCCACCTACCATTAATAATTTTAAATCTAACTTTTCATTTAGCGCTTTAACCGCAACGAATAATGGTTTAAAATCTAGCCATTCTCGCAATACACCCACATGGCCCACAACGAAGCTGTTCTGTAAGCCCAATTCTGCTTTGAGGCGGTCTGAGGGATGCGGTCGAAATAACTCGGTGTCCACACCATTAGGAACAAGTATCGACTTATTTATGGGTATGCCGCAGGAAAATCTCAAAGCATCTGTGGTATAAGTCACTGTGTCAGATAGGCGCAAATTCTTCTTCAATGCGAAGCCACCCACAAATCCTCCAACCGACCTTAAATAGCTCGGTATCTGCGGTGAACTTCTGATCATCTCTGGTAGATCATCCGCTATGTCGTAAACCGTTTTTAGTCTTTTGGCTTTCTTCATTTTTTTAGCTACAAAATACCCTGAAATAAGTGTATTGTAATTGAAATGTACATCGAAATCATAGCCTAATTTTTTGAGAATACCGTTAATTGTTTTGAACGAAAGTAATTCTTGGGAAATAGGACTTATAATCTTATCTGAAAGATATAGCATCTCAATTCTTTCAAATAAAGATTGAAAATCCTTATAATATTCGTCTGATTTATCATCACTTTGTGCTTTCCAATGATCATTTATGCTCAAAACAGTTATCTCGTGCTTCTCTGATAAATGCTTTAAAAGCTGGTGTAATCTACTATTATGAGCCGATTTTTTGAGGTCAACTATCGAAGTTACGATGATTTTCAAACTAGACTAGCTCCTCCTTCAGTATCGTTACAATCCGTTCACCCGTCGTCCCATCACCGAACGGATTCGCCCAACTATTCTCTCTTTTTAGCATGATTTGTACTTGTTCCATTATCTTCTCCTGCTCTGTTCCTGCTAGTAGGTTAGATCCGACAGATACCGTCTCTGGCCGTTCGGTATTGTCCCGCAACGTAACGCACGGTACTTTGAGAATGCAGGTCTCCTCCTGCACACCGCCCGAGTCAGTCAATACCAATTTCGCCTGCGATTCCAACTGCAGGAACGAGAGATAATCGACCGGTTCGATAAGCTTAAGTCCGTTTGGTTGTAGCCCGAACTGATTCAGCATTTTCTGCGCACGCGGATGGATCGGGTAGATAACCGGCATCCGGTATTCGCGGTTGATGAACTCCAATCCCTTGACGATACCTCCAAATCGCTCTTGCACATCCACATTCTCCTGCCGGTGCGCCGTTACCAAAAAATATCCTCCGGGTTCGAGATGCAGATCGTTCAGTACATTATTTCTACTGGTTGCCAGTTCCAGGTTCTGATAGACTGCATCCACGATCGTGTTGCCCGTCATGAATATCATCTCCTCTGAAACACCTTCACCTAGCAGGATCTGCCGCGCAGTCTCCGTCGGCGCGAACAGGTAATCCGAGCAGTGGTCCGTGAGCACGCGGTTAATCTCCTCCGGCATGTTCCTGTCATAGCTCCGCAAGCCAGCCTCCACGTGTCCTACTTTTATGTGGAGCTTCGCAGCCGCTAAAGCGCCCGCCAGCACGGTGTTCGTATCACCCTCCACCAATACGACATCCGGCTGCTCTTTCTGCAAAACCCGCTCCACGCCGCTGAGGATCATACCGGTCTGCTCGCCATGCGTCCCCGAGCCGACGTCCAGGTTATAGCGAGCCTCAGGCAGCTCGAGCTGCTCGAAAAAGACCCGATCCATGGTGTAGGAATAGTGCTGTCCCGTGTGAAGAATGAAGTACTCCACGTCCTCTTTTTCACAAGCTCTTATGACAGGAGACATCTTAATTATCTCTGGTCTTGTTCCAAGAACGATAGCAATCCTCATCTTTATCCTAGAATTTCTTTGTAAGACTTTCTTTTTGAAAGAAAGGTTTCAATAGTTTCTTTGACATAACTTTCTTTCCAAAGAAAGGTTTTTTATGATTTCGGGTCGTGTCCCAAGAACAACTGCGATTCTCATGCTTCGCGCTCTCTCAGCAGCCGTGAGATGACATTCAACACCAGACTGATGAACACGCCGAGCACACCCACGATGACGAAAAACCCCGCAAGCAGCGTGTACGGCAGCGAGAAGTAGCCCGACTGGTTGTACAGCCGCAAGAGCGTCAACCCGAAGTAAAACCCGATCATAATGAGTACCAAGCCCGGTAAGCCGATATACAACATAGGCCGCTTCTCCGCGATTACGTTGACGATGGAGCCGAGCACCCCGAACCCGTGCCTCACAGGGTTCTTCGAAGACGTATTCTCAAGGTCATAACGTACGTTAATGGGTATTTCAGCCACCTGCAGTTGCTTCTCCTGAATTTGTAATAAGATCTCCGAGCCCGCGCCCATATCCGGATTGTCGATCTTTATCGCCTCGATCGCTCGTCTGCCGTACGCACGGTATCCACTTTGGGAGTCCGTAACGCTCATGTTCCCCCCGAGGTTCGTGGAGATGTCCAGAACCTTCATGCCCACAATCCGCCACTTTGGGATACCGTTCTTGTGATTCTTATCCAGGAATCGCGAGCCAATCACCACGTCCGCCTGACTCTCCTTGAGCGCTGTGAGAAATTGCGGGATGTACGCAGGATCATGCTGCCCGTCGGAGTCTAGGATCACCATAACATCCGCATCAAGCTTACGCGCCGTCTCGAAGCAGGTGCGTAAGGCTGCACCATAGCCCTTATTCTTCGGGTGCTGTACCACGTGCGCGCCCAGTCGCTCCGCGATCGCCGCGGTCATGTCCGTGCTCCCGTCGTCCACGACCACCACCTTATCGACGTACTGCTGCGTCTTCAAGACGAGCTGCGCGATGTTCGCTTCTTCGTTAAATGCCGGCAGTGCCGCGATGATCATTTCCCTCTTGGCTTCCCAACTCCTTTATACACAAAGCCCAACCGCTCACATTCTGCCTTATCGTAGGCATTTCTCCCGTCCACGATCATTGGTGTCCGCAGCTTCTCCTTTATCCTCGCAAAATCAAGATTGAGATAATCCTTATGTTTCACTACGATTACCATCGCATCTGCACCCATGATCGCCTCTTCCAGGTCTTTCGTGAACGGCAGTTCAAATTCGCGCACATACGGATCATGCAGCACCGGCTGTGCCCCTTTCGCCTGTAAGATTTCGTACAGGGTTTTCGAGGGCGTATTTCGCGTATCGTCCGAATTCTCCAGAAAGGCCACTCCAAGAATCGAAATCTTCGCGCCTTCCATTTTTACGCCTGCCTCTTTTAACCCTTCCTCGACGAGCTCAGCCATGTGCGTCGGCATCCATGCATTTAATTCGCGGCTCTTCACCATCACCTGCGGATCTACCCTGAACCTCCCGTAGGTGTCCACGCCGTACTTCAGCAGCCAAGTATCCTTGGGCAGGCAGTGTCCGCCCACGCCCGCGCCCGGGAAATGCATGTTCCTGATGGGATTTGCAGACGGGTTCGAGGGGTCATTCGGCAGATTGTTCACCAGCTCCCGTACTTTATACACATCCACACCCAGACTCTCGCAGAGCAGCGCCATCTCGTTCGCAAACGCGATATTCACATCCCTATAAGTATTCTCCACCACCTTCGCAACCTCTGCCGTGAGCAGATCGGTTGGATGTAACCCTGCTTTTATGATCTTCGCATAGAGCGCCATAGCACGTCTCGTGCTCTCTGCATCAATGCCACCGATGATTCGTGGATACTGGGTGATATTATGGAGTAAGCGCCCCACCATCACGCGCTCATAGGAGAATGCAAGCGAGAAATCCTTACCCGCTGTCATGCCGGATTCACGCTCCAGGATCGGTTTCACAACGTGTTCCGTCGTACCGGGCGCAACGGTCGACTCGATCACGACCAGCGCATCTCGCTTTAGGTTACGGCCTACCTGCGCGCTCGCTTCCTTCAAAGATTCATACCGGGGTATCCCCTGGTCGTCAGTTGGGGTCTGGACGTCTATTAAAATTATATCCGCATCTTTACATTCCGCGAAATCGTCGGTCACCCGGAACGTCTTTTTATCGACCACACGTGCAATGAGCTCGGACAGGCCTGGCTCGTCACCACCGATTGGGTTCTTCCCTGCATTGAGCCAGTCGATCTTCCAGCCCGAGCGTTGTGACCTTCGCTGTATTCCTACAACCTCGAAGCCGTCAACGTCGGCAAACAACGCCGCTGCGGGTATGCCCACGTAGCCCATACCAACTACCACGAGCTTTGTCATCTCAGATCTTGATCCTCACGGTCTTACCGCACGCGCATTCGTACACTTTATCGACTTCCGTGGTATCGATGAGCTTCTCCAATCTCCGGCCGCAGGAGCACACATAGCCCGTTAATTTCGCGGGATTGCCGTACACGAGCCCGTGCGCGGGAATATCCCGTGTCACAACGCTCCCTGCGCCCACCATCGCGTGCTCGCCGATCGTCACACCGCAGATGACCGTTGCATTCGCACCGATGCTCGCACCTCGTTTCACCGCGGTGCTCTCAATTTTATCCTCGCCCCAGCTCAACGATCGTGGCCATAAATCGTTCGTAAACGTCACCGAAGGCCCGATAAAGACCTCGTCCTCGATCCTCACACCTTTGTAGACCGAGACAAAATTCTGGATCTTGACAGTATCACCGATCTCGACCTCAGTATCAATATACGCGCTCTTACCGATGATACAATTCTTTCCGATCTTCGCCTTCTCACGTACATGCACGAAATGCCAGATCTTCGTGCCTTCGCCGATCTCCTCGCTCTCGACGATCGCGGTGGGATGCTTGAAGAACGTCATTACTTCTGCACCCTTCCTTTTGCTCGGATCTCCTCGGTTATTTGCAGATTAAAGAGCGCCTGCTCGGCCGTCACCGGGAATTCTGCTCCGTCTTTCGCGCACCGCACAAACATCTTCAACTCCTCCTTCAGCGGTTCCACCTTGCTCACGAGCACCTTCTCGATGATGTTCTCCTGCACGTAGCGCGAATTGACCTCGCTGTACTTCTGCGGCTTGCGATAGATGTAGACCTCCTGGTTCATGAAATCGCCCTCAACCGAAAAATCCTCGTCCTCAACGTAGATGCTCCGTGTCTTTTTACACGCTATTCGGCTCGCCGATAGCGACACCGCGCAATCGCCGAATCGTGCAATCGCCGTGCACAGGTCCTCATCCCAGACCGAGTCCAGATGGTACGATGAATAACCATCCATGAAATAGTTCCACACGAGATCGATGTCGTGGATCATCAGGTCCGTCACAACGTCCGCATCCGTGATGCGTGTCGATGCCGGATTGAGCCGTTTGATCTCGATATACCGGGGACGGTTGATGAGCTGCTTTATTTCCCTTACAATTGGATTGAACCGCTCGATGTGCCCTACACCGACCACCACGACGTCGTCCTGTATCGCTTGTACGAGCTGCGCGGCCTCTTCACTGGTTGAACAGATCGGCTTCTCGATCAGGCAGTGGATGCCCATTCCAACCGCCTGCCGGGCGAGCTCAAAGTGGTATTTCGTCGGCGCGCAGATGCTCACCAAATCCACCGTATCCAGCAGGGATGTGATTGAATCACTCACCAGCACGCCTTCGCCGTACTGCTCGCTCATGCGCCGTGCTGCAGCGCCATCAACATCATACAGGTAAACGTTATCAACATCCTTGAACTCGGTATACACGCGCACGTGGTTCCTGCCCATCGTGCCTACGCCAATCACGCCAACGTCCATGTTCGTGCTACCGTACCTCGTTTACTGTCACACAGATATAACGTAGAAAGAGAGAACCGCATTTTTTGTTTCCAGTTTCTTTGTCGCACTTTCTTTTCAAAGAAAAGTTGCTTCTCATAGGCGCTCCCCGATCATTTTGAGGATCTCTGCTAATGTCGGCTCCTGTTGAGGTTTCACGGTACCATCATGATGAAGATGATGCGGATGCGTTGCCACCTCTGGATGGTGTGGTGCGTTATCCCACCGCATAATCAAGTTCTGCTCCTTATCCTGCCAGTGATAGGAGTAATCCAGCTTACGCATACTCGAAGTAACGTATTCGAAAACGTGCAGCTCGGAACCGTCTCGTAACTCAAGTGCAAACCTGGTATAACCGGTCTTCACGCCGATACGTTCTGAAATCTGCCGTACGTTCTTGACCGAAGGATCGCTGCCCGCAATAGTCTTCAAAAACTGGAAATACTGCGCAATCATCAAATAGCCGCAAGGAGCGCATTTCGCTCTTTTCTGAGCTCATCGTTCAGCTCCTTCAGAGCCTTCCATTCGAAAAAGTCCATATCGTCGCCCGCTGCGCCTCGTTTGAATTTATCGTAAAAATCCGCCGTCTTCATACCGTATTTCCGCTCGAAGTAACGAATGCTCTCCTCGATTTCTCGTAACTTGTTGTTGAGCTCCGCTACTTTCGCTTTCAGCGTCCGAGCAACCACATCCTTGACGACCTCCTCGGATATTCCTGTCTTTTTCACTTCGAACAGCACCTTAAAGCATCTCCTATTTATCTACTTTCTTAAATTTCTTTAGTTAAGTTTTCTTTTCCAAAGAAAAGTTAGATTACGCCAACGTCCATTTTCTTGCTACCGTACCGCGTTTATCGTCGTGTGGATGTACACGAGCTCGTCCCTGCTCAACGCGGGGTGCACCGGTAAACTCAGCACCTGCTTCGCTAAGCGCGTCGCTGTCGGGCACTGATCACGCTCATAGCCGAGGTTTTGATATAACGGCTGCATGTGGATCGGCAGCGGGTAATGCACGGCTGTTCCGATCCCGTTCTGGCTCAAATGGCTCATGAAAGCGTCTCTGCTCATCGGAAAGCTATCCGCTAGCTTCAGCACATACTGATGGTACACGTGTCGCACGTTCTTCTCTTTGTACGGCTTCTCCAGCGCGCGATTCAGACGGTGGTTCAAATACTTCGCATTGGTTATCCTGCGTTTGGTGAACCTTTCGAGCTGCTGCAGTTGCGCGAGCCCCAGTGCCGCCTGCAGCTCGGTCATGCGGTAATTGTAGCCCAGGCTGGTGTGCAGGTACTTCTGACTCTGGCCATGATTGATGAGCAATCGCACTTGCTCCGCTAGTTGAGAATCGTTCGTCGTTACCATGCCGCCCTCGCCCGTGGTCATGTTATTCGTGCCATTGAACGAGAAGCAGCTGAGATCACCGAACGTACCAACGCGCGCTCGCTCGTACTCTGCACCGTGCGCTTGCGCGCAATCTTCAATTAAATAGAGCTGGTGGTCCGCGCATAACGCCTGCAAAGCTTTCACGTCAAACGGATGCCCGAACAGGTGCACGCCCAGTACCGCTTTTGTTTTTGCCGTGATCTTCTCCGCTGCATCGTCTGGATCAATAGTGAACGTCCGCTCGTTCACGTCCACGAAGACGGGTTTCGCATTCTGGAACAGGACCGCATTGGCCGTTGCGATGAATGAAAAATCAGGCACGAGAACCTCATCACCTTCTTTTATATTTAATGCTTTCAGTGCCAAATCCAGTGCGACCGTGCCACTCGTGGTGGTCACCGCATGGTTTACGCCTACGTAGCTCGCAAATTTTTCCTCAAACCGCATTACCCACGCGCCGCTGGCAAGCACCCCTGATTGTAATGCTTCAAGAACGTTAGTGATTTCCGTTTCGCCTAGCACAGGCTTAGCAAGCGGAACTAATAGTGTTGGATCTGAGAGTGGCGATTCAGAGTTCATAAGATGAAACGAGCATATTCATTATTTTGGGATACCGAGTAAATCCGCAACGTGATACGTCGGCCGAGAATCTGACCGCTGAGACAAAGCACCAGAATACGTAGAATAGCTGCTCTCCCCACTGTAGTGGGCTCGTGAGGTACATACCCCTTTGCTATCCTTCGATAATTCGCTCGTGGCATCTTTCTACTCTCCTAGCGTGAAATCTTCATCGCGGAGCCGATCGTCCGATTTTCTAAATCTAAAAAACGTATCAACGTACATCCTACTGCTTCGCGTATATAGAGAACTCAGGTGCTCGTTTTATCAAGTTCGTTAGGTCCCTCTGCGCATGGCGCCAAGCCAGAAGATAAAATCGGGGTCCTTCAGCCACTGTGGTAATGACGATGCCCAGACGACCGTACCGCAACGTTGCTGCAACTCAACTGCTTTCGCGAAGCCGCGTTTAAAGATCTTCATGCCCCGGGTCTCCAGCAACTTCTCAAACAGCTCAAGTAGTTTCTGCACGAGCAAGGTTTGCACAATCGTTCGGCCTATTTCGATCTCTTGCCTCCGCCCGTTGACCCGAGCTGTTCTCCGTTTCGGCTTCGTATAGGCTAACGCGACACGATACAACGCCTTCTCATTTTCGTCGAGCACTCGCCAATTCCCCCGGATTCGCCCTTTCCGGAGCTTGTCCCGAAGCATTTTATGTGTTACTACCGTCATTTGTTTTGTTCCCTGACCCATTAGCTAGCTAGCAAGAAATTGACGCGATTGCAGGTGCATGCGCGTGTCTCGTGCCTTTTCCTTCATACAGCCCCGAAGAGAATGATTGTACAGCCTGTATAAATAACTTGATGGTGCGATAAAAAGGGATAAGAGAAAGAGATTCTAGTTTATCGTGGTCTCATTGCTCGCCTTTAAGTATATTGCGCGGTAATGTGAATTCACAGGAAAGACGGGTAATACAAATACCGCAATCTCGTCTATAACTTCGCAGTTCTTCAGTAAGATGTGGTTCTGAAGTCGCGGTATATATAATCTTCACTCATTCTCATCAGTCAACCTGGTTCGCTTTTTCTCACCCATGTAAGCGCGCAGAGCAGCGCTTGTAATTCGTCTGCAGGCTCGTCAGCCGAGAAGACCTATCCGGTCCTGCCGTTCTGGATGGTGTTCGTGTCGCCTTCCACCAGCACGACATTCGGCTGCTCTTTCTGGAGAACCTGCTCCACACCCATCAAGATCTTACCGGTCTGCTCGCCGTGACTGCCAGAGCCGACGTCTAAGTTATACGAGCTTCAGGCAGCCGGAGCTGCTCGAAGAAGACGCGATCCATGGTGTAGGAAGAGTGCTGCCCCGTGTGCAGGATGAAGTAATCTAAATCCATATCAGCCGCGCTATTGTCGAGTAGAGCTCATAGCCTACCTCTTGTTGGAGTACTGGCTCCGAGGTGACTATGAGCCCCCTCACAGAACCG
>OMKS01000635.1_pt1 | contig 32532 bp, 27 predicted proteins | sample 1674721 | NCBI WGS metagenome assembly OMKS01 (sample SAMN06264996, study PRJEB25208) | sediment metagenome | isolation source: hot spring sediment | place: USA: California | collected 2014-09-02 | reverse complement strand
GCATACGAGATCTAGTACGGTCTCGTGGGCTCGGAGATGTGTATAAGAGACAGGAACCCGCTTATTCAATATATTTGGATATATTCTACCATTTTGTATAGACGTTACTATCACAACTGTTGGTCGAAAGTATTATTCGTAGGTATCCAACTATTCGGTGCAGTCCATGGCAGCCGGTGATGTCAGATACCAGACGATAATGCTCGTCACCGCGGTCGTCGCGGTGATACTCGTTCTATCCGTAGTGCTCCTTTCGGGGCAGGACAACGATGTGAAGACCTTCGTTCTATTCATGAACGCGCTCCTCGTGACCGTAAATGTGATCGGTTTTTTCCTGGTATGGGGTTCGGACTCCACGCTCGTGGACGAGATATTTGTGATGACCCCGTCCGGAATGCTGCTCAAGCATTACACGAGGCGTCTCAGGCCGGACCAGGACGAGAACATAATGGCGGGCATGTTGACCGCCGTGCAGAACTTCATAAAGGAGTCGTTTGACGAGGGAGGGGGGAGGCTGAGGGAGATCAAGTTCGAGAACTTAGACATCATGATCTCCTACTCGGACAATGTCGTGCTAGCAGCGGTCATCGCCTCGAAGAACCCTCAGAAGCTCAAGGAGAAGCTCTCCTCCGCAGTGCGGGAGATCGAGAGCCTCTGCGGTCATAAGCTCAAGGACTGGGACGGGGACATGTCCGATATCAGGCAGATTGACGGTGTAATGAAGAAGTTACTAGGCAGGATATAGTGCTCCCTCCTTTTTTCATTGCATGGAGTGAGCATCATATCGCAAGCATGAAGTATTCATCACAACTTTCCGATATACGAGAGGTCATGGAGCTAAAGGAGATCCTGAAGAAGGTCGTACTTCTGGGCGACGGAGGTGTCGGGAAGACATCGATGATCGCCAGATATGTAATCAACAAGTTCGACGACAAGTACATAGCGACCATCGGAACAAAGGTGTCCCGGAAGGATATCCAGCTGATCTACCCCAACCTGATAATCAACCTGCGCCTGATGATCTGGGACATACTCGGTCAGAAGGAGTATTCGAAGATCAGGTCCGCAAGCCTGACCGGGGCGCACGGGATCATCATCGTGGGTGACCTCAGCCGGCCGGAGACGATCACCTCAATGGAGGAGTTCTGGCTCGAGGAGTCGCGGAAGTTGGTGGGAAAGCTGCCGGCGATATTTGTCGGAAACAAGCTGGACCTCGTATCCGACGACAGCCCATCCGCCAAGCTGTTGGAGTCCATCGGGTCGAGGAGGAACGCCGATGTCTTCATGAGCAGCGCGAAGACGGGTGAGCGAGTGGAGGAGGTGTTCCGGAGCATCGGCGAAAAGCTCGTCGGCGACATCGTCGACGCTTCGAGGGCCAACCTGGAGACAGCTCCCGCGACGCTCGCTGAGGCGGTTGATCATATTATTCAGGATTTCTGCGCGCAGTACGGCGACCTAGAGAAGGCGATGCTGATAGTCCAGCACCAGTTCGCGGAGGCAGGGGTGGACATTCGAAAGCCGAAGAAGGAGGCCATATACGACGCTCTGAACAGGCTGATGAAGGCGGAGCAGATAACTCTCAGCGATACCGTTGCAAAGGTGAATTTCGAGGAACGAAAGAGATTGATCGATTCCATCGGAAAATGAACATGTTTGATCATATCGGCAATATTTGTGGTTCCGTCCTTGCTAATATTTGACACAATACCTTAGTACCACAGAAATGTTTTAATTGGGTTCGTTTTCTCGTATTCTCATATGGATATCCAGATGCTTCCTGGCGTCGGATTCGAGTGCAACTCCTATCTGATAAGGGACGAAAAGTCGATCCTTGTGGATGTTGGCAGCGAGGGACGCGCCGATGAGCTGAAGGGCTTCGTCACCGATCATTTGGGAGGAAAAAACATAGACAAAATCGTTCTGACTCATACGCACTACGATCACGCTGGCGGTGCAAGACGAATGCAAGATCTCACCGGTGCGAAGATACTAGTCCATCCGGCAGAGGGTGAGAGACTCTCGTCGGGAGATAACACTTTGACCTTGGAGGATATGTTCGGTGAGCGAATGCGGAAATTCGAATGGTCTCCCATTGACGAGGGTTCGAGGATCGAGACCGGAACTGGTGTATTCGAGGTCATGCATCTGCCCGGCCACTCGATAGGAAGCATCGGATTGTGGGAAGAAAGCTCGAGATCTCTGATCGTGGGCGATACCGTATTCTCGGACGGCGGGATCGGCAGGTACGACCTGCCATCCGGGGATTTTCGCACGCTCGTCTCGTCGATAGAGAGGCTTTCGAAGATGGAGATCGAGAATCTGTACCCAGGACATGGAGGCGCCGTCTTTGGCGACGGTTCCGAGCATGTGAGGATGTCTTTGGGATTGGTCAGGAGCGTAATGTGATGAAAATGATTAACTGTCCGAATAGGGGAAAGAACTGTACCGAATGCAATCTGGAAGATTCGTTCATGGAAGAGAGCACCGGCGTGATACGTTCGGGGAATCTTATGGTCTACCCGACAGATACTCTGTACGGTCTCGGGGCAGACCCGTTCAACGATAACGCGGTCAAGAAGGTCTTCATCGCCAAGAACCGCCCTTTCGATATGCCGCTTTCCATTGCGGTCTCGGACTCCCGGATGCTCGAGAGCATCGCGGTCATGAACGATTCCGCGAGGAAGCTCATCGACCGGTTTCTTCCGGGCCCGTTGACGGTGCTCCTGACCAAGAAGCCCTCCATCTCAGACCTGCTTACTTCCGGGGAAAACCTGATCGGGATCAGGATTCCGGATCATCCGTTTGCGCTTCGGTTCATAAGAATGGTCGGTCCGATCACTTCCACGAGCGCGAACCTTCATGCGAGCCCGAACCCAGTCGACATCAGAAAGCCGAAGAAGGAGTTCGGGGAGCTGGTGAACTGCTATGTCGACTGCGGCAAGACGAAGTGCGCCGCACCCTCCACCATAGTCGACATCTCCGAGGGCGAGGTCGAGATCGTCAGACCGGGCATCATCACCAAGGAGGAGATCGATAACGCCCTCGCTGGACGATGAGACCGTCGAGAAGTACAGACGGGCGGGCAGGATTGCGCGGGAGGCGCTCGAGCTTGGAAGGGAGATAGCCGTTGAAGGGGCATCCGTTATAGATATCGCCACAAGGCTCGAACGGCATATTATCGAAAAGGGCGCAAGATGCGCCTTTCCCGTGAACATATGCATAAATGATGCGGCCGCGCACTACACACCGGAGGAGGGGGACCCTCTTTTACTGGCGAGGGGGGACCTCGTCAAGATAGACCTGGGAGCGCATGTGGACGGATTCATCGCCGACACAGCTATAACGGTCGAGATCTCCACCTACAACTGGAGGGAGCTCATGAAGGCCTCGGAGGAGGCTCTGAACATCGCGCTCGAGATGCTTTCTCCGGGAGTCGGGGTAGCATCGATCGGCACGGCCGTCGAGATGGCCATAACGAGCAGGGGGTTCAGGCCGATTGCCAATTTGACCGGGCATGCCATGCAGAGGGGGAACCTTCACGCAGGCATCGCGGTACCGAATGTCTCCGGCGGAGAGGCGGCCGTCCTCCCTTCCGGAACCGCCGTTGCCATTGAACCATTCGCAACCAACGGTCGGGGGAGAGTGGATGGGAACCGTAAGGGGAACATCTACCAGGTAACCCGAGAAAGAGATCTGAAGGATCAGGCGGGCAATGACCTACTGAAGGACATAATCAATCGCTTCGGCAGGCTGCCGTTCGCCGCCCGATGGTGCGCACCTTTCTCCGATAAGTACGAGGCGCTGATAAGAAGATTGTGGAGACACGGGAACCTGCACAGCTATCCCGTGCTCTCGGAGATCGCGGGAGGCATGGTCTCGCAGAACGAACATTCCGCCCTGATTCTGGAAGACACCTCCATAGTCTATACACGTTGAATAGCCGCGTTCGTTGACTTTCAGATACGATGACTCCTCGGGATATAATGCCGTTATAAACTTCCTAGAATCTCTGGGTGGAGAGGATCACGAACACCTCCTTTTTACAAAACATTTTTTGTGGGTGGTTCGAATTCTGGAGGAAATGGCGAGGTGTGCTTGTGATCCCTCTCCATTAAGAGCTTCAATTTTCCTATTTCCTAACTTATCCTTTAACATGACGATTATAATAAACCTTTGCAGAAAACAAAATAGAAGTAGAAGTTTCCTTCGTCGTCCCTCCCGAATCGCCCATGGATCGAAACTGGATTTTCGGGATATTCGAAGAGGTCTCATTGTATCCGCAATCATCTGAAATAATCCCTTATGAACATGAAACAATTAATTATGACCCTTGCTTATCAGATGATGGGCGAGGGTAGCCAAGCTAGGTCAAACCGTGGAAAGGACGGGGCTAAAGGCGACAGACTCAAGATCTGTTCCAGAAGTGGTTCACCGGTTCAAATCCGGTCCCTCGCACATTTTAATTTCGTAGAATGTATTAATATTCGGATCATAAACGGAGCAACGAATGCTCGCGAACATCCGGGAAAATCTTCGTCAAGCGATCATTGGACTAGGCAAGACCTCGGCGCTTGCTTTCTGGAACTGCAATCAGAACAATTAATTATTATCAGATGCATGCAGCCGAGGACTCTCTTAGATGGTCCAGAACGGGGGGGTATGATTGAAAGTAACTAAGATGTCATGTTTTTGTTGGTTATGCCGATGGTTGGCGGGGTCTTCTCCGCCATGGCCGCGCCCTGCGCAGCGACGACCTCGGACATCCCCAACATTGCTGACGTGGTAAAGAAGGATATTGGACCTGAGATACGGAGCTTGCAGCCTGACAAAGCGGAGGTCTTGGCCGCAGCGTCAGGGATATCCTGTAGGTATGTCTCGGCCGACTTCTACGAAGTCGGTGAGAAAGAGGAGTACTACGTGAATGGGTACGGTCTAAGTGATTTCATTGAGTTCGAGAAGAGAGGGGAGGGCTCCATGGTGGAGGTTTGGATAGCAACGGACTTGAGCTTCCCGGTCGGAGACCCTCGCAACGACGACCCGGACAAGATCACGATATATGACTGGCAGGTCGAGTACATCATCAGTGAATACGAGAACGTCATCTATCCGATCGAGTCGCAATACTTCGGCACACCTAATTTCCACGACGGGTCAAATTCCCTCTTCGAGGACTGGGAATTGCCCTTCTTCAACGACGATGACGGAAAGCTCATGATCATGGTTTGGAACATGATCGATGATAGCTACTATGATCCGACATATCCGAGCTACATCGTCGGCTACTATTCACCGGCCATCGAGGCTTACTACGATCGAAATGTCATACATCTGGATAGCTACGACTGGACAAACCGGATCGGTCCCGACGTCTCCCGGCCGTTCGTATACGAATCCACGGTCGCTCACGAGTACCAGCACCTGCTGCACGACGACCTCGACGCGGATGAAGTAGCCTTTATCAACGAGGGCTGCTCGATGTACTCAGAGATGCTCTGCGGTTACGGGGAGCCATGGGGATACATCGAACAGTTCCTGTACACTCCCGACAACTCCCTGACCGAGTGGGGCGACCAGGGTGACATCAACATCATCGCCGATTACGGCGCCGCAGCGATGTTCGCCATCTACCTGAACGATCACTTCGGAGGAGCGGGCTTCATCTCCGCCCTGGCAGCCAATGAAGCCAACGGTGAGGAGGGACTGACCGCGACTCTGGCCGCTGCCGGCTATGGGGACTGGGACTTCGATAGGGTCTTCGAGGCATGGAAAATGGCCAACCTGATCCATTCCGACGACTTCGGCGACGGATGGTACAACTACGTGTCGATCGACCTGAACGATCCCAGGGCGGGAGAGCTCACTACCCTGAAGATCAAGCCCGGGATGGGGTTCGTCACCCAGTCATACGCCTTCCAATATACCTGGACGCAGGACGGGTACAATACCGGAACCTATCTGCTTGGGCCATACGGCACTGACTATCTCAAGATCCAGGGGGTCAGGACCGGACAGCTGCCCAAGCTCAGCTTCGAGTTCGACGGTAACGACTACTGCGATCCGGGCTGGAAGCTCACCGCGGCCCCCGCTGTCCCAGGGCTCTCAGGTATGGCCTGGTACTCGGGTGCGAGCGATCTCAGAGACGTCTCCATTTTTGGGACGGTCGACCTGAGCGGAATGACGGACGCGACCCTGACTTTCGACACCTACTATGAGATCGAAACGGCGTGGGACTTCGGCTTCGTGCAGATATCCACGGATGGCGGGAACACATGGATTTCTCTGGAGAACGAATATACCACCTATGACATCTTCTTCGAGGGGCACCCTGATATCGCGGCGAACTTGCCAGGGCTCACAGGATCCGGCTCAGGTAACATGGCGTTCGATCTGACTGACTATGTAGGCAGCGAGGTGAACATCGCGTTCCGGTACATGACCGACTGGGCCTACACCGAGCTGGGTTGGTTCGTGGACAACATCGCCATAAATGGGCTGATCGTCGATGATGGCGATGACATACGCTCCTTCGTATCGATGCTGCCGCCTGTGGAGGTCGACTTCTCGGTCACCATCTACGCACCGGCGTATAGCAACGACGAGATATCGTTGCCGTACAGGATGGAAAAACTGGATCTGGCTGATGATACCGAGACCGTGACCGTGAGCCTCGCGGATTTCTCCGGATACAGGGACATATACATAATCATATCACCGGACACCGGCCCGACCAACTACAAATTCGGTCTGCTCAAAGCCTGAGCTAAACTTCTTTCAATTCCATTTTTTTTCTTAACCAGTGAGTTGAACAGCTCCAAAGCGATTTGGAAAAGGTCACAGAGGAGGAAAGGCACCGATAGTCTCCAATGGTAAGAAAATGCGCTCTGAATCCGCTAATTTCATACCGGTATGTGAGGCAACCAGCTTGGATCATCATCAAATCCCAGGCAATAATACGGACCCTCGCAATATACGATAAGCTCCGATTTCTCTAATTCTATAAGCTTTGTCCCCACTGCCATCAACGGGCTCCAACTGAAAGCGTTATCTACCTTCCAAGACATTCTGTTCATATGCCTGAGGAGGATGGCCAGGTAGACCAGAAGAGGCAGTTACTTCGAAGGAAATCCGCATTTTCCGTCATCCATGCCACCTCGAGCGCGATACTCGGTACCGCCTCCCTGATGCTGATTGCGAGGAATCTCGGACTCGAGGTCCTCGGCACCATCGGCTTCGCGATCTCACTGTTCGGAATAATATCATTTCTATCCGATTTCGGGATAGGTTCCGTCCACGGCAGGATTCTGTGGGAGTCGGACAGACCGGCGAAGGCGGTCGGGGCATATGCCGTCATGAGGCTGGCCTCTCTCGGCATAATGATGGTCCTCGGCGCCGTCATATATTGGCTCTGGAAATCCGAGCTTATGACCGGGCAGATGGCGTCTACCAACGAGACCTCTGCAACGCTGTTAATTTTCCTGGCGTACTATGTTCTGTTGGGGGTCAGCCAGATTGCCACGCACACCTTTGAGGCCCAGGGGAATGTGGTCAAAAGCCAATTCCCGGAGATCCTCGACCTTCTGATCCGGGTCGGTCTTCTCGTAGCCGTGATATCCGGCTCCCATGCGGACTCGCCCCAGAATGTCGTTCTCGTGGCCTATGCCTATCTGCTGGGGGCCTTGGGCTGTCTCATCCTGTCGTTGCTGCTCTTCAAACACATGGAGATCGAGCTTCCGGACAGGGAGATGCTGGGCAGATACTTCTCAGCCCTTTCCCCCGTGGTAATCGTTTCTATCGCCGTCTCGCTGACGAGCTTCATCGACAACATCCTGGTCGGCTATTTCTGGGGACCGATAGAGCTGGGGCTGTACTTCGGGGCGCAGAAGCTGATCATCTTCGTGACCACTTTCGCGCTCGGCGTGGCGATCCTAATTCTGCCATCTGTGACAACATACAGGGCAAGGAAAGACCCTCTCGCGAGCTGGGAGGTGATCTCCCTGGCCGAACGATATGTCTCGATCGTGGTCTTCCCGGCGGCGGCTTTCTACATCGTGCTGAGCCCGCAGATACTCCGTTCGTTCCTGGGCGGGGAGTTCGTAGCCGCAAGCGATATGATGACGGTGCTCGTCATCTCCTCAATATTCGCGTCCTTCGTCTTCCCCCTCAGGGCGATACTCGTAGCGGAAAACTTGGCCAGGACCATATTCTTTATCCAGATAGTCTCGGTTATCTCGGCGGTCGTTCTGATACTCGTGCTGGTCCCGAGGACGCTTTTCGGGATTGAGATGATGGGGTTGGGAGGGATCGGGGCTGCCTACGCGGTGCTCGCGGGTTCCCTCGTCTCGTTCGTCGGAACGCGTTGGATGGCATGGAAGGAGATACAGGCTCTTCCGACATTCAGGTCACTGATACACATCGTGTGCTCACTGGTAATGGCGGCGACGATCTATGTTCTCGATACGACGGTAATACACTCCACCTCCCCATGGCACATCATCATATTGGCATTCGCAGCCGGGGCCGTTTACGCGACCCTTTGCTGGCTCGCGGGGGAGCTGGACCTGGGCGACCTCAGGTACTTCGCGAGGCTGCTGAAGCCGAGGGAGAACATAAGATACGCCGCTCGGGAACTGCTCGGCAAGTGAGTTTTCGAGGGATCTGACTGTAAGGCTTTTATACGAAATCAGTAATCAACGATGCACTCAGGCCGGATAGAAGCCTGAAGACGAGCGGAACCTCGGCTAGCAATACCTATATAGGTGTGCGCGCCTAAATTATAGGCGCTTCCAACTGAGGGGAGTTGTTCGTGCACCCGAAGACGTCTGTTGGCGTTTCCGGGGAAGGGTAGAGACATTGCGAGACGAAGGGCTCGTCTTTGTCGATGAATACCGATCATACGCAATTAGGACGTTTGCGGAGTCGTACACGCCCGCGGTTAGCTACGCCGTTTGGTGGATGGCTGGGTTCGAGCGCTGAAGAAGGTCGTGCCAAGCTGCGATATGCGTCGGGTAGGCGCAAGGAGCCTATGAACCGACGATTACCTAATGGGACTTCCCGCTCTTCGGAGCGATCCGCAAGGATCGGGAACGGGGGGAATTGAAGCATCTTATTACCCCCAGGAAGAGAAATCAATCGAGATGCCGTTAGTAAGGGCGACTGAACGCGGCATAGGGCAAACCGAATCCTACTGAGAAATCAGCTGGAAATGTGGTGTTGGAGACTCTGGGTACTTCCTAACTGTCAGACTCGAAGTCGCCTGGAACGGCGCACCAGAGAGGGTGAAAGTCCTGTAGAGGAAAGGCAGAAGGAAGATTCCGGATGTTCTCGAGTAGCGTGCCTTGGAAATGGCGCGTGAATCTGGGAGCCATTTGCTTCCAACCCTAAATACGTCTCGAGTCCGATAGTGCAGTAGTAGCGTGAGCGAAAGCTGAAAAGTACCCTTAACGGGAGGTGCAAAGAGCCTGAAACCAGACGGTCATAATCTTACACGGCATGAAAGGAACGAAGTCCGAAAGGATGGACCAGTGTCGTGTTATTCGTTTCGAAAAACGAGCCAGGGAGTTCAAACTGATGGCGAGGTTAAGTGGTTCAACCACGAAGCCGAAGGGAAACCGAAAAGTCCGCAATCCGCAAGGATGAGGGACTAGGTGCACTCGCCTGTAGTCATCGGTGAGAGACCCGAAGCCAGTTGATCTAAGCGTGGCCAGGTTGAAGCCCAGGGAAACCTGGGTGGAGGACCGAACCGGTGTTGAGGTGCAAATCACTCGGATGAGCTGCGTTTAGGGGTGAAAGGCCAATCTAAACTGGACATAGCTGGTTCCCCCCGAAACTACTCGCAGGTAGATCTCAGACGAGGTAGGCAATGGGGTAGAGCGACCGATTGGAGACTTAGGGGGAGAAATCCCTCGGTCTCCTGTCAAACTCCGAATCTGTTGTCGCCGTAGACTCTGGGAGTGAGCGCGTGAGGGGTAAGCTCCACTCGCGAAAGGGGAACAACCCGAACTTAGGTTAAGGTCCCTAAGTGTTGGCTAAGTGTGAAAGGCTAAAAGGAGTCAGCAGTCTAAAACAACTGGGATGTGGGCTTAGAAGCAGCCACCGTTTAAAGAAAGCGTAACAGCTCACCAGTCGAGATTGCTGGCCCTGAAAATGGACGGGGCTAAGCCAACCACCGATACCTAGGGGTGCCGAAAGGCAATCCGGTAGGGGGGCGTCGTGCGCGGACGGAAGCTCGGCGGTGACGTCGAGTGGACCGCGTACGAATGAGGATCCTGGCGGGAGTAGCAGCAAAGAGCGGTGAGAATCCGCTCCGCCGAAGGGGCCAGGGTTCCTCGACAATGTTCATCAGTCGAGGGTTAGTCGATCCTAAGGCGTTTCTTAATCGAAAACGCCGAAAGGGAAGCAGGTTAATATTCCTGCACCATCGCAGTCTCTGCGCAGTTACCTGACGCATCCGGATAGTCCGAGCAGACTCGTCTGTCTGCCCAAGCGTCGAAGTCCTCGGAGAACCGTAATGGTGAGAAGGGGACGAAAGCGCGAGTGGGAGGGCGAAGGCCCTCTTCGGATAAGTCCAGGTGCCAGTGAAAAGGGTTCTGCTTACAGCTGTGGTGTTCGTACCGAGAACCAACACAGGTGCCCCTGGATGAGAAGTCCAAGGCGTGTCGGCGCAATCGAGGCGAGGGAACTCGGCAAATTAGCCCCGTAACTTAGGGATAAGGGGTGCCAGCCATGAAGATGGCTGGTCGCAGTGACCAGGGAGCTCCGACTGTTTAACCAAAACATAGGTGGCAGCGAGTCCGAAAGGATGTGTATTGCCGCTGAAGCCTGCCCAGTGGCGGTATCTGAAAGCCCTTTTCAAGGGGAAGAAGGACCGCTAAACGGCGGGGGTAACTATGACCCTTAGCAAAATTAAACAGGGGGTGTCTAATCTGGCTATATGCTGGAACCTCGGAGTTACGCATCCCTTAGTAAGGAACAGTATGCGTAACTGTGATGACAATCAGCAGGTAACTGCGTCGCTATGAGGTGATTCAATGACATTGTCAGAGTATTCCGACCTAACTGTATTTGAACGGATCCCTGCAAAGAAGAAGTACCTGAGATATTATCTTCTGGGTATCATTGATGCAGAGAGTTGCTTTTGCGTTTCGTTGAAGAAACAGGAATCGGCGAGATTCGGTTGGGTCCTCGATCCAGTATTTCATGTCACCCAACACGAGAACAACGAAGTAATCCTTCAGCTTTTGAAGAGGGAACTGAGATGCGGAAGGGTGGTCGTGAAGCATGAATCGCCTGAACTGAAGAAATTCATAGTCGACAACAGAAGACAGATCGCCGAGATATTGATTCCTTTCTTCCAGAGATATCGTCTCATAGCAAAATGGGATGATTTTCAGAAATTCGCTGAAATAACTGAAGCATTGGAAAACGGAGAACACAGGGATCGTGAGAAACTGATTTACCTTGTGAAAAAAGCATATTCAATGAACATGAACGGAAAGCAGAGGAGAAGAAAGATCGAGGAGATTATAAAGGAAATCGAAGACGCAGGAACCTCAGAGACTATACGCCAGACATCCGGAGATGGATGAAGATATAGTCCGGCTTCGAAATGATTCGAAGTTGCTTAAGGTAACGTAATACCTTGTCGCTTAATTGGCGACTTGCATGAAGGTCCAACGAGAGCTCTACTGTCCCCGCCTTGAAGCCGGTGAAACCGACTTAATGGCGCACAGTCCATTATCTTCCAGCTGAAAGCGAAGACCCCGTGGAGCTTTACTGCAGTCTGTGGTTGTGGTATGAGCTTGAATGTGTAGCGTAGGCAGGAGACGTTACCAGGGCATGCCGCTAGGTATGTTCCGAGTCACCGTTGAAACACTGCCCTTTCGAACTCATATCACTTACATTCTAGGATGGACACCCATAGATGGGCAGTTTGGGTGGGGCGCCACGCCCTCGAAAAGATAACAAGGGCGCCCAAAGGTCAGCTCAGGTAGGTCAGAAATCTACCATAGAGTGCAAGGGCAAAAGCTGGCTTGACGTGGATCAGCCCAACAATGATCCACGATACGAAAGTAGGGCCTAGCGAACCACTGAGCCTCACAAATGGGGGCCAGTGATTACAGAGAAGTTACCCCGGGGATAACTGAGTCGTCTCCAGCAAGAGTTCATATCGACCTGGAGGCTTGCTACTTCGCTGTCGGTTCTCCCTATCCTGGTGGTGCAGCAGCTGCCAAGGGTGGGGTTGTTCGCCCATTAAAAGGGATCGTGAACTGGGTTCAGACCGTCGTGAGACAGGTTTGTTGCTTTTCGCTGGAAGTGCATTGGTGCCTGACGGGAAGGTCCCTCTAGTACGAGAGGAACGGGGGGTCGTCGCCGCTGGTCGATCAGTTGTCCGACAGGGCATTGCTGAGCAGCTACGCGATGGAGGATAAGAGCTGAACGCATCTAAGCTCGAAACCTCCCCGAAAAAGAGGCACCTTACGGTCGCCGAAAATGACGGCGTTGATAGAGTCGGGATGTAAGTATCGAGGTTCGCCGAGATATTCAGTCCGCGGCCACTAATCACCGTAACCGCATCGGGTGTTTGCGACGAAGCGTTGCGGCTCTGCCGTTAATCTAATTGCGTATGAAATTTTTTCCCTTCGACATAACGGATAATCAGCGTGAGCTGTGCACAGGAGCTATTGCCTGCCCCTCGGCAGCAGCCGGAAGATGCAGACCCGGTTCCCGTTCGCCATGCAATTATCCTCGACGGCGACCATCGGCTTGCCGAAGCACTTTCCGCCTATTGTTTCCAATACGTTACAAATCGGCTGACAGATTGGAGCCCCTGCCACCCCGAACATCCTTGCGAACTCAGAGGTTGCCTCGAGCTTGATCTCCTCTCTCTCCGCTTCAAAGCTCTTTATATCATATGACTCGAGCCATCCGAGCTCCAATAGCAGCTGCATCGCCTTCTCGAGCGTCTTCCTGGGATCATCCTCCGGCTCCAATGAGCCGAGCTTGTCGTGTATGTCGGACATCCCGGCGAACAAGTGGTTGAGCTTCTTCCTCAGCTCCGGATTCTTCTGGGCTATCTTCATTAGCGTGATCATTCCCTGAATGCCCTGCCTGACGGAGACCCGCTCTATGACGATGTCCTCGCCCGATTCTGCAGATGGTGAGCTACTCCGCTTGGAATAGAGATCGCTCCCAAAAGGTCTTTTACGCTCCGCCTCCTTTTTGGCCTGGCTGGTGGATTGTGAGAGCAGCTTCCGTCTCTTTTTCCCCTCGCGCTTGGCCGTCTCGTACTTCTCCCGGACGATCTCCAGAACTCCGAGCTCCTGGGCCTTGCGCTCGATGTCCCTCAGCTCGCTCTTGACCCAGCCCACGCCCTCGAGATGACCTCTCTCCCCCACCTCGAGGCCGAGCTTCCAGGCGGCATCCTCGATCTCGGCGATCGTCTTGTCGTTGCGTCCCTTCCTCGACCTGAACATCGAGTCCGGCCTCCCACCGCAATATGCAAAATCGAAGGCGATAACGGCTTTCCGACAAATAATTGTTGTGAAGTGGATATTTCACTGAAGGAACAGCATCCAGAGTAACGCGCCAACTGCAGCCGGGAAGAACAGCATCGTGAAGTCGTCATCCAGCCCGACTATGTCGAACGATTCGGAAGCTACTGCCACGGGCGTAAGGCATGCCGCAAGAATCAAGGCGGTCACCGGATCCAGCTCGATGAGGGCGGCAATCGTCAGAAAGATCACGGCATAGGTCGCTCCTGAAAGGATAGCGGCCGAGAGCTCCGATCGCCCGCGGTTCCTGATCTCGCCCGCAACTGGGTCGGCCCAGGCCATTGCGATTATCGACGGAACGCCCACCTCGGCAGGGGCAATGAGCACGACGAGGGCGGCTCCGATGACCGCGTATGTGTAACTGCCCAATCGCTTCATCTCATGCGGTCGCATGCCGGGAACGTACATGCTCCGTTTGATCCGCACTCTTTCTGCGATCAGCACAATCGCCACAGCTGCGGGTGCCAGTGTCCATTTCGGAAGACCTGTTACGGGAAGCTCGTCTGGAAAGTAGTAGTAGGCAGCGGCGATCATGATCATACCATGGGCTAGCCTGCGAATGTACCGCCCCTTCTCGCCGCCGAGGGTATCCGTGCCCGCATTCTGTTTTTCCCTGATTACAGTCATATGCAGCGGTCGCTAATGGAAGAATGCTGTATTTATCTTTTGAAAGAATGGCTCATTTCCATTCGATGTCGGGCGGGACTAACCGCCTCAGCCGCTCCACCGCGGCCAGCTTCTCCCGGTTCCCGATCTTCGCCTCCTCTGCCCCCTGACGGAGTATCTGAATGGTCCTGTCCATGGCGCGCTTGTCCACGGGATAGGGCACTCCATCCTTGCCGCCCACGGCGAAGGAGAATTTCACGGGGTCCTTCCAGCTGCTCTCCTTCCCGTATATGATCTCGGCCGCGTAGGCGAGCGCCCTGACGGTGGAGGGACCGACGCCTTCCACGCACAGCAGCTCTTCGAACTCTGTCGGCTGTATCTCGTAACAGCTCCTCAGGACTTTCCAGTTGATCCTCTTCGGCATGCTCAGCACGGATGGTACGCTCTCCCCCTGCGGCGTCCATTCCAGTATGCTCCTCTGGCAGCCCCTGGATGCCGCCCTGACCACCTCCGAGGTACGCCTGGGGTCCTCCCCGGCAAGCTCGCAGCACACCTTCCTTGCTTCCGAGCTAGACCTCGATGTGAGGTCCAAGACCCTATCCATCCTCTCCCCGAGGATGGAGGAGTGCGGCTCCTCGCAGAAGCAATCCAGCCCGTCCGAGGACCAGTGGTATCTTCTGGCAAAGCCGGACGCCTCGTTCATCCCCTGCTGGACAACGGCCCAGTTGCCGCCGTTGTCGAAGAGCAGGGAATGGTGGTACAGCTGGTGCCCGTCCTGGAGGGCCGAACTGTCGACCTTCGCGGAGAGCCTGCTTGCGCGCAAGACCTTCCGTTCCACATCATGCGGGATCGACCGCTCCTCGCAGATAGATCCCAGCTCCGTGCCCACCCGTCTCGAGACTCCTCCCTTGCCTCCGACGGCGGAAATGCCCAGGTCGGCCGACAGCAGCGCCTCCTTCACCGCGCCGCAGGTAACTGTAGTGGTTCCGGAGCTGTGCCAATCGAATCCAAGCACGCAGCTGAACGCCTGGAACCAAAAGGGGTCGGAGAAACGCTTGAGAGCCTCTCGGCTTCCGATCTCGTCGACGGTGACCGTCAGTATCGCCTCTGCGAGGTCCACCATGCGCGTGAACAGCCATCTGGGGGCCTTGCCCCCGTGCAGCGGAAGTTCGGCAATTCCGACTCTTGCCATGGTCGACTCGATGAATGGGCGCGCGAACTTATCCGGATTGAGGCGGGATCGGCGAATATGTGAACGACCCGGATTCTGGACTTTTTGGCTCTATCCAAATGATTTATAAAACAGTCCCCCAATCTACCGCCGTCATGCAGGAAGACGAATTAAAATTGGAGTTCTTCGCCGACAAGGGATTCAGAAGGGTCAAATGCGCCAACTGTGGACGATACTTCTGGACGCTGGGGGACGAGGAGCTGTGCGGTGAGAGCCCGTGCGTGGAGTACTCCTTCATAGGCCGGCCCCTGTTCAAGGAGAAGCTCCAGCTGCACGATATGAGGGAGAGCTTCCTGAGCTTTCTGGAAAAGAGGGACCACACACGGATCTCGAGATACCCGATCACGGCCCGCTGGAGGGACGACGTCTTCTTCACCCAGGCGAGCATATACGGGTTCCAGCCCTGGGTGATCAAAGGGGTCGTTGATCCGCCGGCCAACCCGCTCGCGATTTCACAGACCTGCATCCGGTTCAACGACATCGACAATGTCGGAAGGACCGGCTCGCACCTTACCATGTTCGAGATGATGGCCCATCACGTTTTCAACAGCGAGAAGAACCAGGTATATTGGACCGACAGGACGACCGAGCTATGCTTCGAGTTTTTCGTTAGGGAGCAGGGCGTGGATCCCAAGGAGATTCGCTTCGCGGAGGCCTGGTGGGAGGGAGGCGGAAACGCCGGCCCCTGCCTGGAAGTGGAGGTCGGAGGGGTCGAGGCCGCGACGCTCGTCTTCATGCAGTACCAGGTGGAGAACGGGAAGCGCTCGCCGATGGCCATGAAGGTCGTGGACACGGGTTACGGCCTGGAGCGCCTGACATGGCTCTCCCAGGGCACGCCCACCGCATACGACGCCATGTTCGGGGATGTGCTGCAGAAGCTGGAGAGGGAGGTGGACATCAGGATGGACTCCCAGGTCCTCGGAGAATATTCGAAGGTGGCTGGGCTGATGAAGCTCGAGACCGCGCTCGACCTGCGGCAGCTCAGGAAGAACACCGCGGACAGGCTGGGAATGTCCGTGGAGGAGCTGCTGAGGCATGTCGAGCCGCTCGAGAACGCGTACAACATATGCGATCACACGCGCGCCCTCGCGTTCCTTTTGAACGATGGGGTAGTCCCGTCGAACGTGAGAAGGGGGTACTTCGCGAGGCTGCTGATAAGGCGCGCGCTCAGGGCGCTCAAACGGCTGGCACTGTCCATGCCGCTCTCCGAGATCGTCGGATGGCAGATGGACTATCTCCAGAAGGATTTTCCCGAGTTCGAGGAGAACCGAGAGGACATTCAGATACTCGTCGATGTCGAGGAGGAAAGGTACTCGGATACGCTTTCCAGGGGCAAGGCGATCGTCTCGAGGATCGAAGCAAACCGAGGAAAGGAGACGAAGGCGATATCCGTCGATGAGCTCATAGAGCTCTACGACTCCCACGGGCTGACGCCCGATATGGTGCAGGAGTTCGCCGACTCCGAGGTCGAGATACCGGACGACTTCTACATCAAGGTCTCGCAGAAGCACGAGACCGGAGGCGAGGAGCGCCCGGAACCCGAGGAGGAGAAGCTGTCAAAGGGCTATCCAGCCACGAACCTCGCATTCTACAAAGACCCGTACAAGCAGAAGTTCAGGGCGAAGGTGATCGGGATTGAGCGGGATATGATAATCCTCGACAAGACCTACTTCTACGCGGAGAGCGGAGGGCAGGAGTCCGATACCGGCTTCATAGGGGACATGAGGATGTCCCGCGCGGAGAAGATCGGGAACATTGTAATCCACTTCATCGACGGCCCAGTGACCGCGAAGGACGGTAAGAACATCACCTGCATGGTGGACTGGGACCGGAGGAGAAGGTTGATGCGACATCACACAGCGACACATATCGTGAACGGCGTCTGTCGCCGGCTCCTGGGCAACCATATCTGGCAGACCGGGGCAAACAAATCCGTGGACTCAGCGAGGCTCGACATCACCCACTTCGCCGATCTCTCCAGGGATCAGCTGGATACGATCGAGGCGGAGTCTAACCAGGCCGTGCTCGACGCGCTCAAGGTCACATCGAGGTTCATTGAGAGGAATCAGGCCGAGAAGCGTTACGGCTTCAGGCTATACCAGGGAGGGGCCGTCCCCGGCAAGGAGATACGCGTGGTTAACATCGAGGGGCTGGACGTGGAGGCCTGCGGAGGGACCCACTGCAAGAACACCTCCGAGGTGGGGGCGATCAAGATCCTCGGTGCGAAGCGCATCCAGGACGGGGTCATAAGATTGGAGTTCGCTGCCGGAATGGCCGCGGTGGAGCAGATGCAGAAAATGGGGCACGCCGTGCGGGATGCGGCACAGCTGCTGAACTCGCCGGTCGAGCGCGTCATCCCATCAATTGAGAAGCTGCTGTCCGATATGAAGACGCTCTACAAGGACAACGAGAAGCTCAGGAAGGAGCTGGTCACGGGCGTAACGGCGCCTCAGGAAGCCAAGAGCGTCGGCGACGTCAATGTCATAAGCCACATCAGGCATGTGGACCTGAGGGACCTGGTTCAGATGGCCAAGGAGCTGATCTCCAGGGAGAACACGGTGGCAGTGCTCGTCTCCGGATCTCATGGCATGAAGATGGTGATCGCCAGGAGCGACGATGTGGACATCGACTGCTCGGAGGTGCTGCGCAGGACCCTGGATAGGGTCGGCGGCAGCGGGGGCGGAAAGCCCGACTTCGCGCAGGGTGGCGGACCGCATGCTTCTAAATCGGAGGAAGCTATAGAGATAGCGGTCGATGAGATCGCGAAGATTGTGAAATCGACGGGAAAGAGCTAATATGCAAGGCCTTGGACAACTCAAGAGCCGGGTTAAGCTGGCCATTGAGATCAGCAACGTTCTGCCCATTGCCAGGCGGTATTTCGTTATCGGGGCTTTCGATGGCGCGCTCACTATTCTGGGGATCATCGTCGGAGCGTATACCGTTAACGTGTTTTCCAAGGAGCTGATACTGGCGGCCGGTGTCTCTGCGGGCATCGCGCTCGGCGTGAGCTCAGCCGTCGGAGCGTTCGAGGCCGAGAGGATCGAATCCTCCCTGAGGCATCTGGACCTGGAAAGGGCGATGCTGTCCCATATCGAGGGGACGCGGAAGGATGCGATGAGGTTCGGAAACTACGCAAGCGCGATCGTTCACGGCATCGCCCCTCTGCTCGCAGCCTTCGTCCCGCTGCTCCCGTTCTTCTTCATGGAGCCCGAGGAGGCCATGCCGGTGGCGATATTCGTGACTCTCCTGTTCCTGTTCGTGATGGGCGTCTACCTCGGCAGCTTGATCAAGGAGACCATCATTTACACGGGTCTGAGATTCGTGGTCGCGGGACTGGCGACGGCGATAATACTGTTGCTCATCGGAGGACACTGATAAGGACGCCCGTTGAATGTCGGAGAGCAATTTTCTAATTCGTGCACATGTTTCTTGCGTCTGCCAAAGTGGAGATTTGAATGATCGGGACCGGTTTTAAGACCACACTGCTCAGCGTCACGCACAGGTACCTACCGCTGCTGATCGTCAAGATAATGATCGCGTTGGCCAATACGGTCGCCAACGCGTTCGCGCTCATCTACCTGCTCCGGAACGGATATAGTCCCGCCGATTGCGCGATATTCATGGGCATCATTGGCTTCGCTTCCGCGGGCATAATCGCGATGATCAGCAGGACGATCGTGAAGCACTTCCATATAGCCATGCAGACCGCGCTCGCGGTCCTCTGCGGGTACTACATTTCCTTCATTTTTCTGGATGATGCGCTCTTGCTCATCGTCCCGCCCCTGCTTTTCAGTGTGTACCTGGCACTGTTCTGGATACCCTACAACTCACTCGTGCTGCACATCACATCGCCTAAGAAGCGCGGGACAGCGGTCGGCGTATATTTCCTGATCTTTCCGTTCATCGGCGTGCTGGGACCGTCCATCGGTGGGATAGTCATCCACTCCATCGGGTATGACTTCCTCTTCCTGACCGCGATCTGCATCCTCATAGCCGACATGCTGCTAATCAGGATATTCAAAGTGACGAGGGAGCTCAGGGAGAGGATAATCATTCCGGAGCTGCTGAGATACGTCAAGGTCAAGCTCGAGGGCTTTCCGCAGCTGGATCTTGACCTCAGGGGTGTCGGTCGCCCGCTCTCAGCTTCCCTGATCTCCGAGGGAATAGAAGAAGGGGTGATCCTGGTCTATGCGCCTGTAATGATCTTCCTGCTGACCGATTCCGAGCTCTCTTCCGGAGGCGCGCTTTCCCTGTTCGCCTTTGCCGGGGCGATAATGACCGTCATTTTGGGCTACCTGACCGACAGAATCGGCCGGAGGGGGACGATCCTGAGGGCAAGCGCGATCGGCGCGGCGATCGTGGTTTTCCATCTCGCTCTGCTGAACGATCTCGCGAGCTTCGTCACCCTCATGAGCATCGCCTACCTGTCGATGGCGATTATCCCGTCTTTCCTGTTCATTGAGGTCGGGGAGAGGTTGGAGAGCGAGAGGAAACGAGGGGTCGCCATAAGGGAGTTCATGATAAACCTCGGGACCGGGGTCGGCGCGGCGATGGTATTCCTGATACTGTTGGCTGGAATAGACATATCTCTGACAATCCTGCTCGCGGCGCCAGCCTTCGCCGTCCTGGCGTTCACGAAGATGAAATAGAAGTCTTCAAGAAAGGCAATAGAGGGAATCCGACCGTCTGCCAGTCTATCTTCTGCAGCCCTCATCCTCCGATTGAAGGATGGGGGCGAGCATCCCGGCAATCAACTCTATCCATCTGATGCTATCGGGCGATGGTATCTTGCCGCTGCTCGTGTGCGAGAGCTCGATCCAGCCCAATAGCTTCTTCTTCTTGCCGAAGATGTGGACATCGATGTAGTCGCCCTCGCGGTCCTCGTCTATGTTGTCCCTCGTGGCTTTGATGATCAGCGGCCTGTTGAAAGAGCCCCTCTCCCACGTCTCGTACTCGCCCTCCCCGGAGATGAAGAACTTTGTCAACTGTGAAATCCAGAGGCCGGGGTTCTTCTTCTCGTCGAAAAACTCCTCCTGGGTGTATTCGAATTTCTCCAATTGACTCCTCGCTGTGCCCGTGATTCCCAGGAAGTATTTGTATCTCAATTTTCCATCCCTGGGGCCCCGCAGGCCTATACATATCTCCTTGAATTCGAATCGGCGGTAGATCAGCCTCATCAGGTCGTTCATGACAGCGCTCAGAGGTTTGCCCACCGCGCCCAGATCTTGCTGGACCTTGAGGACATCCAAAATGATCTTTTCATAATTATTAGCTGGTACATTGGTATACCTCTTCTTCAGAAAATTTCTGAATTCTGTAAAATGCAGTGGTTTGCCGATCAAACTCTCAAAATGGAACAGTGTGCAAATTCAATATTTAATCCTGCTTGCTAGACAATTTTTCAGTTTGATTGGGCTATTGTCCCACTATTCCAGTAAACCGGTCCCATCGATTGCGAATCCGATAGCCATGATTTATTGCGACAATGGCGATAGCCAGCTGACATCAAAAATGCAAATCCAGCATCAAACGTAAGAGCAGGATATCCATCTCGGTCGGAGATTATAGCTTAATCAATATAATAATTAGGGACGGTTATTTTCAAGGCTTTTTTTAGATATCTGGGACATGATCTACGTCAATCCAAACGACCAAAACGCTTTTATATAGAATAGCATTTTGGAGCTTCTACATCAAGCTTTCAATGCTTCCGCTGGATTTCGGTTTCGAGATACCCGGTGGCGAATCACTTCGGAGGTTTGTATTTGAAAGATGGCTCTCCAGAGAATCCGGGCGAGGCTCCCGAGGAAAAGAAGAAGGACGCATCCTCCAAGGACGAGGATTTCAAGTTCATAGTCAGGATAGTCAATACTGACATTGACGGCGAGAAATCGCTGCTGGTCGGACTGACCAATATAAGGGGTATAGGACTCCGCTCCGCACAAGCGATCTCCAAGCTCGTGGAAATAGATCCCAAGATCAAGCTGGGAACTTTGGACGACGACTCCATTGCGAATATCGAGGAGCACGTCACCGGCTTTTCTGAGCATGCGCCTGAGTGGATGGTGAACCGCAAGCGCGACTGGGAGACTGGAGATGACCTGCACATAGTCGATGTCGACCTCGAACTCACAAACAGGGACGACATCAACCGGATGAAGATGATTAGGTGTTACAGGGGCGTCCGCCACGAGCAGGGACAGAAGGTCCGCGGACAGAGAACGAAGGCGAACGGAAGAACCGGGCTTCAGATGGGCGTCATAAGAAAGAAAGGTGTCCCTGGACAGGCTCCGACGACCAAGGGGTGAATGAATGGGTGATCCGAAGTTCTCCAGACGAAAATATGACACACCATCGCATCCCTGGCAGGGAGAGAGGATCAAGCAGGAGCGCGACCTGGTCAAGCGCTACGGTCTCAAGAACAAGAGAGAGCTTTGGAAGGTGCAGTCGATGCTCAGGTCCCTCAGGACACGGAGCAGGGATCTGCAGGCAAGGCTGAGGCTGGGAGACGCGCAGGCGGAGAAGGAGACCGAACAGCTTTTAAGGAAATGTGGCAGGCTGGGGCTTCTGCCGATGGAGGGCGCGACCCTCAACGACATCCTATCTCTCGGCGTCGAGGACATCCTCACCAGGAGATTTCAGACGATGGTTTTCCAGAAGGGACTTGCATATACCCACGGCCAGGCAAGACAGTTCATCGTCCACGGACACATTGCGATCGGAGAGAGGAAAGTGACCGTTCCCGGCTATATCGTGACCAGGACGGACGAGAACATCATCAGTTTCACGGAGAAATCGCCGATATCAGACGATCTCCATCCCGTACATCCCAAGCCGAAAGAGGCGGTCGAGCTCGAGAAGGAGCAGGCCGCAAGAGAGCGGGATAAGAAAAAGGAGGAGCATAGAGAACCCGAGAAGAAAAAGGAGCTCCCCAAGGAACAGATGAGCGATGCCGATTCGCCGGCCGACCAAGACATCGCTGAGACCTCGGCGGACGTTGAAGAGGGCAAAGACGAGAAGGAAGAAGAACCGGTTTCCAAGCCCGATGAGAAGGCGCCAGAGCCCGAGGAGAAGGCCGAGAAGGCGAAGAAAAAGGAAGCCGATGATGTCGCTGAGAAGGAGGATTGAGGTCGATGGGGAAATGGGGAGTCGCTCACATATATGCGAGCTATAACAACATTGTCATCACTGTCACTGATATCACCGGCGCCGAAACCATAACCAAATGCACCGGCGGAATGGTGGTCAAGGCCGCAAAGGACGAGGCCTCTCCGTACGCGGCGATGAGGGCCGCGGAGAGAGTCGCCGAGATCGCGAAGGAGAAGGGGATCGAAGGCCTGCATGTGAGGGTCAGAGCTCCCGGAGGGAACAAATCTCTCTCACCTGGACCCGGCGCCCAGGCGGCCATCAGAGCACTTGCGAGGGCGGGCATGAGGATAGGCAGGATCGAGGACGTCACCCCGGTCCCGCACGACGGCACGAAGAAGAGCGGCGGGCGACGGGGACGAAGAGTCTAATCTAGATAATAGCAGAGTGGTCCTGATGAATACTGAGATACAGGAGATGACCGCGAACCGCGGCAGGATCGTGTTCTCGGAAACGGACGCATCCATAGTCAACGCTATCAGGAGGACTATGATCGCGGATGTCCCCAAGATGGCGATCGAATCCGTCGAGTATCACATGGGCGCGATAATGGACGACCAGGGCAAGGAGTACGAGAGCGTATCGCCCCTGTTCGACGAGATGATCGCGCACAGACTCGGCATGCTTCCGATCCCGACCGATCTCGATGTGCTCGTACCGCGAGAGAAATGCAGCTGCGAGGGCGAGGGGTGCCCGAACTGCACCATCATGTACTCGATTAACAAGAAGGGGCCCTGCACGGTCTACAGCGGCGATCTAGAGCCGCTCGGGGACGCGAAGCTGAGGATCAAGGACGACCTCGTGCCAATCGTGAAGCTCAAGGACGGCCAGGCGATCCTTGCCTATGCCACCGCGCAGCTCTCCACCGGACGGGAGCACGCGAAGTATTCCCCGGTCTGCGGGATCGGATACAGATACTCCGCGAACATCAGGATCGACTCCGCGAGATGCGACCTCGACGAGGCATGCATCGAGGTGTGCCCGAAGGACGTGTTCGTACGCGAGGGAAAGAAGATCGTGATCAAACACCCCGAGAGATGCAACCTCTGCATGGCATGCGTCGAGAGATGCGAACTCGATTGCATCACGGTGGAGGAGGACCGCTCGAGAATCATACTCAAGTACGAGACCGACGGAGCCATAGGCGCGAAGGATCTCGTTATCAGAAGCCTGAAAATACTCGAGGAGAAGTTCGACGGCTTCAGGGAAATGATTTCGAGCCTAGAGGGATGATTGGCTCACATGAAATCATCGAGCCTGCTGTCTTTTACCCTGTCCGATGTGAAAAGCGAATTTATCGAGGTCTCGACGAGTTCTATCCTCTGACGCGTGTATCTGGGAACATCGAATCTGTCGGCGATCTCCTTGGCCTTTTCGAGATACTTGCTCACGCCCCCCTCAGGAACCGTCAGGACGAGCGCATGACCGCACTCGCACCTGCCCCTGAGGGGCATGCGCCTGTACTTCCTGTTGCACTTCGGGCACCTGAGCTGCTGGGTCGAGAAGCTCTTCAGGCTGCCGATGAGGTCCGGGAGAAGATGCCTGGTTATCACCCTGTGGACGACATCGTTCGCGTCTACCGCCCTGATCTTCTTCGCGATCGCCAGCTGCGCCTCGATCTTGGTGTCCATCGACCCGAACGAGGTGTATGCGGAGCTCTTCGGGCCCGCGTCGATCCTGTCGATCTCATGCGTGTAACCGAATCCCTCGTACTGCAGCACGGTGCCTATCCTTCCGCCCGCGAGGTCCATTATGCCCTCCACGGACTTGGGATGGGCGAACTTCAGGGCCGCATCGTAAAGCTCGACCGGGTATTCGGACCTGAAGTCGAGGTTGTGGGCCTCCTTGTCAATCTCGTCGGGGTCGAGGCGCATCGTGAGCACCAGCGGGGCGTCCATGAGACCGCCTCTCCTCTCCGGCAGGAAGGACCGTGAGAAGTTGAGCAGGGCGTCCATCAGCAATATTATCGAGTCCTCATCCCCGTCGCAGTTCCTCCTCTTGGCCGCATGAAAGTACGGATGAGCGTAACCGGCCTGAACGTCGCTGAAGCCGATCACACGGGCGAGCACCCCACCCGAGGTATGAGGTGCGAGGCCGACTACGAGATGACCGACCATATCCCTGATCTTCTCGGCACCGTAGAATGCCGGGAGTCCGTAGAACCGAATTAGCAGGTCGTCGACGAACTTCGCGACACGTAAAAGGTATTCTGCGCCCGCGCTTGGAACGATTATGTCCTGGACCCTGAGCTCGCAGATCTGATCCTCGTTCTCCAGCTCCATGCCATGAATGTCCCGGTCATATCCCAGTCTCCTCGCGTCATCCAGGTTGAGACCTATCTCGGAAGGCCTGAAGTGCGTGAGCGGGACGTCCGTGGTGTCGAACCTCGTGGTGCCGTCCTTGAATACGAACAGCCCGTTCTTGGCCCTGAGCACCCCCTTCTCGAGCGGCTCCGGTATCTTGTCCCTGGAGATCATCCCCTTGACTCCCTTGATGTCCAGAGACATGCTGATGTTCAGTCTCTTGAAGGCGCCATCAAGGAGTTCTCGAAGCGGCACTTTCATGATATTCTCCGTACCCCTCGCAACGGTATGTGATCCGCATTCGCATATGGCGAGGAATGTGGTCATGCCGCATACCGGGCACCTCCTCTCGCCCATGGATATCTCGATCTCTCCCTTCTTGGCCGCCTCGTTTACCAGCCTCTGGGCTCCTCCCGCCTGACCCAGCGGGAAGAGCACATGCGGAGGAGGCTTCATCTTGCGCTCCTTCGCCTTTTCCGGCCGGGCCATCCTCGCGCCTATCCTCGTCATGGCGCGGGGCGCGACCGCGGCCCCGGACATCTCGGAAACCGCGGAGAGGGTTTCCTTGCTCCCCGGCAGCTTGACCCTTTCCGATATGCGACCATCTTCTCCGACCTGAAGTCCCAGACACAGCAGCATCGCGTCGGAGTATCTCTCGTCGATCGAAATCTCGTTTTCCTTGACGGAGTGCAGGGCGCCGAGCAGCTCGAGAACCTTTTTCACATCGGGATCGTTCTCAAGATGGAGTGTGGTGCGCATCTCTCCGGATGCGATCAAGTGGTTGCGCAGTCTCAAGAGCTCATCCATCGATAGATCCGACCAGAAGAGGTTGAACTTTGGATGAAGCGGCATATCGTATTCTCTGGATAGCTCGATGGAGCGCTCTAGCGAGGGGTCGAGGATGTCTTCCGGAACATCTTGAGTCTTGGATTTCAGCCGGACAATGTATTCCTCGAGTGTCAGCCCAACAGGAACCAGCGGATGGTTGTTCTCGGCGAACTCCCCGAAGGGTATCAGTATCTCCCCGACATCCACTATCTCGCCTATTTTCCCCGCTACGGCATTTGCCCCGGAGATCGTGTCGACCTGAACGAGGTCTCCGTTATCGAGCAGAACGATGGGTCCTTCGATGCTGTCGCACGGGGTCACCGCCCCGGCTTTGCCTGGGCGCTCGAGCTTGACCTGCGTCCCGACAGCTATGAACTCCCCGAGCAGCGTCATAGTGGCAGGGTTCATCCCGACAGCCGCGAGCCCGTTGGCCCTGCTGCGGCCGTATCTCAGCCTGAACCCTCCGATCCGGGAGGGATGTGACAGGACGGGCCTTCCGGCGACTATGTCCTTCAGAAACTTGGAGCTGGGGGCGATGCCGTTGCTGGACGCGTCGATCGATGCGTCCCGCTTGAGGAGCAACTGGTCCAGGAAGTCCCAGCCGTCGATCTTGAGCCTCTTGACGTGCTTCTGCAGCTTGGGAGCCTTCAGGCAAAGACCTTCCGCGAACACGAGGCACCCGCCTCCCCTGACCCTGTTAGTCTCTATCCTCGGGAGGTCGCGAAAACCGGATATCTCCTTATCCTCGGTCCCCTCTCCGTCGATACATACTGGGATATTTCGCGCGACCAGGTCGATCTCCTCATTGCCAGGGGAGTACTGCAAATGCTGGCAGGTCTTGTAGAGGGGTATCTCCTCCTTCCACCTCTGGACCTCGCCCTCCGTGGGTTTATACTCATTGATGCCCAGCTCCCTGCGGACGATATCTGCTATCAGGACGGACATCGCCTGTCCGGTCCCACCAGCGGATCTTATCGGTCCGGAAAAATATATCGACAGATACTCGGTCCCGTCACTGTTCTTGTTGATCTTCACGCTCGCTATTCCCTCAAGGGGCGCCACGAGAATACCCTCGGTTAGAACGGCCACGCCGACCCTGACCGCACGGTCGATCGATTCCTCACGAGTTCTTGCAGGCCTGTTGGCGAGTTCCTTCGCAATCTGGATGGAGACCTCCTCTCGGTCCAGGTTCTTGCTCAGCTCCCGGATCCTATCGGCGATGCCCTTGGTGTCCCAGTCGGAAAGCAGCTTCTCGACCCTCGATGCGAGGTCCTCCGCCTGTGGTATCTCGACCTCAGTAACGGGATCCAGACCTTTCGCCCTGGCCGCTCGGGCGACGGAGTAGCAGCGGTCGGTCTCCTCTCTCAGTGCATCGAAATACTGCCGCATCGACTCGCTACATGCAGGATGATTCATCGTGTCTATCGCTCCCCCTGATACCCCGCAAGTAAAAATAGACTCGCAGGCGACGGCGGCCATTGAGTGCAGCCTACCAAATGGACAGTGCTACAAGGGACTAAATATCTTGTTGTACGAAATCAGACAGCTGGCAAGTCTTGTAGAAATTGAGGAACTGTATTTTTCATCCCTGATCCAATCATAAGAATCATTTGCATCGCATCCCAATCCATCACGGAAAGCTAAAAATGTCGAACATCCGTGTGGAAGAGCGAGTGGGCAAGGAGGATTGACAAGTTGAAAGTGCTGGTTCTTGGTTGTGGGATGATGGGGTCAGTCATTGCAATGGACATGGCTGAGAGAGATGGGGTCTCTGATGTAGTTGTCGCGGATTTCGACAAGAAAAAGCCGGAGCGACTTGTCGCCCGGCTCAAGAGTGAAAAAATCTCGGGTCATCGGATCGATGTCAAGGACGAACAAGCCACGAGGAAACTGATGAAGGGGGTTGACATTGCCGTGTGCGCCCTACCGGTAAATCTTAGCGTCTTCGTGAGCAAAGCTGCGGTTGGAGCTGGAGTACATCTGGTTGATCTTATGTCTGGAGACCGACCGCTTGAATTAGATACACCGGCTAGGAAAGCTGGAATCACGATTCTCGTGGACTGTGGCGTCGCTCCAGGCATTACTAACATCCTGGCTGGCCGGGGAGCAAATCTGATGGACGAGGTGGATAACATTAGCATCGTGTGCGGCGGGATACCCCAGAAACCTATCCCTCCTCTCGGATACAAGATCGTTTGGTCGACCGAAGAACTAATCAACATGTATTGTGGAAAGGTAAAGATCGTGAGGGATGGGAAGATCAGCGAAGTAGACGCAATGTCAGGATTGGAGCAGATCGAATTCTCGGAAATAGGTATGCTCGAGGCGTTTTATACAGACGGGCTCTCTACTTTGCTGCACACAATGAAAGGAAGAGTCAAGAATATGGGGGAGAAAACCGCCCGGTGGCCGGGACATGCACAGAAAATCTTGGCAATGAGGGATACAGGTTTCTTCGACACCGAGCCCGTGGAAATCCACGGTGCCAATGTCATTCCACGGGAGGTAGCAGTTTCTGTACTGGAAAAAACTTTAAGGCTCGGTGAAGAGAAAGACTTGACCGCGCTCAGGGTAGATGTCTCCGGTAGAAAGGACGGAAAAGAAGTGGAGCTCTCCTTCTCTATGATGGACTTCTTCGATGAGACGCATGGAGTGACTTCGATGGCCCGCACTACCGGCTACACAGCTGCCATTGTGGCTAGAATGGTTGCGCGGGGAGAAATCAAGGAAAGAGGCGTTATCCCTCCAGAAATAGGAGTTGTCAAAGTGTACAAGAAGTTCACCTCGGAGCTCCAAGAAAGAGGGATTAGAATTCAAGAAAATTCAAGAATTAAGGAGTAAAGCAAGGTATTTCCCGACATGAAATATTGAAAACGAAATGAGCTTTTTCATACGAGGCAAATAACTATTTTTCGTCTATCTCATGTTGTACGGAATCTAATAGCAGTTTAGCAATCTCGTTGTTCAATTCGTCCAGACCAATCTTATTCAGCGCGCTAACTGAGATACGATTGCTTTTTATTTGTAACATATCTGCCTTATTCTCAACTACCAATATTCTAGCATCTGGAAACTGCTCGCCAATGCTCTTCAGAAGCGATTCCTGATAATCGACCGGATATCCGCATGTGCCCGTCGGATCGATCAGGAATATAACGAGGTTCGCGAGATGCCTTAGGGCCAATATGCCCCTGCGCTCTATCTCGTTCCTATCTTCGATCGGACGATCAAGCAGCCCCGGGGTATCGATTATCTGATATCTCTCCCTGTTCAGCTCCAGTATTCCCACGGAAATCTCCTTCGTGGTGAACGGGTATGACGCGACCTTCGGCTTCGCCGTCGATATCGCCGCGACCAATTGGCTCTTGCCGACGTTCGGCGCCCCCGCGACCACGATCGTCCTCATGGCCGGGTCGATGGTAGGCATCATCTTGATCTTGTTCCTGGCCTCTCCGAGAAATACGAGGTCTTTCCCGATCTGCTTCACCAGGGAGGAGGTGCGCCCGTAGTATTTGCTCCGGACCTCATCGATGGCCAAGGTGCTTTTGCTGCTCCTGATCTTCGAGCTCGCGGAGTGCGACAGCCTCTTCACCTGATCGGCGCACCAGTCGGCCGCTCCGAGCGACTTCTTCAGCTGGTCCGAACCTATAAGGAGATCGACCATCTCGAGGTAGAACGGTGGTAGGTTGTCGATGCTCGGGAACTTCTTGACATACCGCTTCAGGGTAGAAGATACGGAATCGGAAACCGAGGAGATCTTGGCGATGTTCTTCTTCCGGATGAGGTCTATCCGGCTCTTGCCGGTAACCGTTACCTTACTCGCCTTCCTGAACGCCTTGTCAATTAGCTCGTCTGCGGTGAGTACTGTGGGTATCTTGAGCACCTGGAATACACCTTCTTTCTCACGGACATGGAACGATGAGCATAAATCTTTTCTTTATATCGGTCTATCCTGGAGTATGAGGATGAGGGGAAGGAAGGCCGGGGGCTCCTAAATGGGTGAAGACACGAAGTCCATGGAATTCGATTACAGGCCAGTGCTCAGGTTCAGGGGCAAGTCCGTCATGGGCGAGGGACGAGCGAGGTTACTCAGGGAGATAGATAGGACTGGATCGCTCTCGACCGCCGCTAAGAACATGGGCATGTCATACAGACACGCCTGGGGCACCGTCCAGCACATGGAAGATATACTTAGCGAGAAGATAGTCGCCTCCGAGAGGGGGGGCTCGGGACGGGGGCAGAGCGCCCTGACCGAGGCCGGCAAAAGGCTGCTCATGGCATTCGACAGCAGGAACGACCTGCTGATGAAGGCACACGATTCTCTGTTCAAGAAACCCAACCTGACCGTAGACGGGATTGCGCTCATTAAGGGAAAGATCGTGTTGGTGAGGCGGAAGCAGGAGCCGTTCAAGGACCGCTACGCCCTCCCAGGCGGCTTTGTGGAGTACGGTGAGAAGCTCGAGAACGCGGTAGTCCGCGAGTTCAGGGAGGAGACCGGGCTGGAGACGCGCATAGAACGGCTTCTGGGAGTATATTCCGATCCGGCAAGGGACCCCAGAGGACATACCGTAAGCGCCGTCTTCGTAATGAAAGTCATGGGCGGTTCTTTGACGGACAGCGAAGAGACCGCCGCTGAACTGATATCTGTGAAAAAAATCCCGAAGCTCGCGTTCGACCATGACAAGATCGTGGCCGATTTCCTTCGAAAATAGCTCAGATGAATGATCAATACTGGAGCTTTCTGAACAGCGCCTCTCTCTCCTTCCACAGCTCCCTGAAATTGTTGAGCCCGCGCTGGATGAACATCTCCCTCACCCCGTAATCGATATCTTCTGCGGCCATCAGATGACCGAGTATCTCATCCGAGAGATTTTCCAGCTGTGCGGCCAGCTCCAGCAGATTGCGGTCGAGCTCGTACAGCCTCTCACGTCTCCGAATATCAGCTACCTTGGGCAGCTCGGACTCGAAATCTCCCATGATTTCCATGAACGCCTCTTTCGCCAGGTTGATCAGACCGGAAATCATCTTCATCTCCGACCTGTCAGGCCCCATTGAAGAAAGGAGCTGGCTCCTGCACTGATCGAGGTTGATCTTGGCTTTGTTCATGCATATGCTGCATTTTTCCCGGAGAAGCGCGTCCGTCGAGGTCTTGCCCTCGATGGTCTCGTATCCCCGGTAGCCAGGTACCGTCTCTATCAGCAACTTGAGATACGCCCGTTGGTTCATATGGACCACTGTTCTTTCGCCATAGTTGTCAGATATGCTTCACTTTGATCGAAGCACCGTCCCTTGCCCCGCTGAGCATATCCGGACTGGCTTCCACCGTTCCGATCACATTGCAGTCGGACGCCGCCATTGGCTTGTCGTCGCTGCTCGCGGGGGTCGGCCCGAAGAATATCGCGATCGCCGGACCGTTTGGCCAGTAGGCGATCTCCCCCACTTTCATCTCCGATCTGGCACCGTTTTCCAGAGGGGCCTTGAAGTCCACATAGAAGTATATCTCGCTCCCCCATCTGTTCACGGTGCTCCTCAGGGGCAGGGATTTTTTCAGCTCTTCGACAGTCTCTGTGCCAGTCTCGTCTATTTCGGCCGAGATAGGACCTACACCGTCGATCGAGATTTCCAGCTTCATTCCTCGTATCCCCCGGCGAATTCCGGATGCAAATGGCGGTCAAACTAGGTCAATTTTTCCACTGAGCGGCCTTCTATCCGCCCTCGGCTAGGTTTATGGCTATCTCGGATATGTCGGCCGAGTAACCGCCAATCCTCTCGATGCTCTCTGCTGCGAAGGAGAGGCTGACCGCGACCTTGCCTCTCTTCTTCACCGCCTCTCCGATGAAGTCGTTGGTCTCGTCCCTCAGCTGCGCGGTCCTCTCTATGCACCGGTTCGCGATCTCGGAGCTTCCGCGTACAAGCGCGTCAATTGATTCGTCCAGTATGGATATGGATTTCTCTCCGAGGAAGACGAGCTTCTCGATCAACATCTCATCGATCTTTCCGAATTGGGTCAGTGTGAGGCTCCATGCGATTCTCGCGGCGTGGTCGGCTATCCGCTCGAGCGCCTTCGAGGCCGACAGATACGAATTCGCCTCGATCGAGGACATCCTCATCCTCGATGCGAAGGACGGGTTCCTGCCCAACATGGCATGCTGCTTCTCCACGAACCAGTATAGCCTGTCCACATCGTCATCCCTCTCGATCACCTGCGTCGCGAGGGTCGTGGAGCCCTCCTCGATCGACCGGATGGATTCGTCGAGCATGTTGCGGACCATCAGGTGCATCCGCCTGAGCACCTTCTTCATTGAGAGGTCAGCGTGGTCGGCGACGTCCTGCAGGATTATTGTCCCCGTCCCCTCTTCGATGATCTCGGGTCCGATGACCCGCCTCGCGAACTCCTGGATCGTCTTCCTGTTATCCGCGGATATCCGGCTCTTGGACCGTACGTTGATGACATCGTATCCGGAGACGTATATCCCGATGAGCTTGCGCATGAGCAGCTTCTGGTCGATTTCGTTGTCTATCTCCAGATCCTTTGACAGCTTCGATCCCTTGTGCGTCCTTGCGATTCCTACGCGCAGCGAGCCGTCCTTGTCGTATTCCATTATTACTTCGTCTCCCTTGCCCAAGCCCGAGTCGGAAATCCAATCCTTCGGCAGGGAGACTATATAGGTCGATCCACCCGTCTTCTGTATCCTCCGAATTATGTCCATATTTGTCTCCTCTATCCTGTTATATTCCCATAACTTCTATTCGTATGGCTCAATGTTGGGCCGATGTTATTACGGTTATCTATATCTGTCTCTTATACACATCTGACGCTGCCGACGAAGAGGATAGTGTAGATCTCGGTGGTTGCCGTATCATTAAA
>OMKS01000634.1_pt1 | contig 32594 bp, 19 predicted proteins | sample 1674721 | NCBI WGS metagenome assembly OMKS01 (sample SAMN06264996, study PRJEB25208) | sediment metagenome | isolation source: hot spring sediment | place: USA: California | collected 2014-09-02 | reverse complement strand
GCGTAGATGTGGGCTTCCATGTGATTGACGCCGACCAGGGGCAAGCCGCGCCCTAGGGCCAAGCCTTTAGCCGCGTTGACGCCCACCAGGAGCGAGCCCGCCAGCCCGGGGCCATACGTCACGCCGACGGCGTCCAGGTCGTCATACCCCAGGTGGGCCTCCTGCATGGCCTGTTCGATCACGGGCACGATCGCCTCGACGTGGGCGCGGGAGGCCATCTCCGGGAAAACGCCGCCGTACTCGGCGTGCAGTTCGATCTGCGAGGCGACGACGTTGGAGAGAATCTGCCGACCGTCCTTGACGACGGCGGCGGCGGTCTCATCACACGAGGTCTCGATCGCCAAAATGCGGGTCATTTGTTCTCCATTTGCAATACGATTTTACGAAAAGGCAGCTTCGATTTCATGGCGGTGGAGTTCGTAGAGTTGACGGGCTTGATTTTCTATTTCTTCTGTCGGCGTCCATCCCACGACGGTGGCGCGTTCGCTATCTACAACCAACATCCCAACGTCACCTACGTTGCCGACGTTTGGGTAACTTAGTTCGATGGGCACAACCCAAAGCGGTCGTAAAGGGAAAATGATCAGTTTAGGTTCCCCGGCAGAGAATCGATCTGTTAGCTGTTCGACGATGAAGCGATTGGCAGTCATTCTGGCTTCTTCGACGTCCAGGGTAACGGTCTTCCTATTTTTAGTGAGTGTGCCTGTTTGATACGATGCCGATAGCTCGCTTAGACGTTGATCGGGATGAGCGTCCAACGGTGTGACACGTACCAGTAACCTTTGCTCTAAATCGTCTGGCAACGCCTCGTCGAGTTCCAGGTGTTTATCGTCCAGGATAGAGGCCTTGACGATTATTTCTCGAGTCACGAGTCTCTCCCCTGCTACAGATCGACGACCAGTTCCTTGGGATAATCGGTCAGATTGTGCACGCCGCCTTCGGGATCGATCCAGATCACGTCCTCGAGACGGACGCCGAAACCTCGTTCCGGGTAATAAAGCCCCGGCTCGCAGGTGAAGACGTGGCCGGCTTCGATCACGCTGGTGTTGGTGGGGGTGTCGCCGAAGAACGGTTCCTCGTGGATCGCCAATCCCACGCCGTGGCCCAGGCTGTGGACGTAGCCGCTCTCCGTCTGGCTGTCGCTGCCGATGCTAGGATGGTCGCGTGTCTCGAAGAACTCGCACGTCTTGCGCTGGTAATACTTCGTCTCCTGCCCCACCTCGAAGGAAGCGTTCATCTCCTCCACGCACTCGTACACGTCCCGGTAGGCCTCCTCGACCTCGGGGGGGGCGTAACCCAGGCAGAAGGTGCGCGTCATGTCGAAGAAGTAGCCGCCGCCGGCCTCGCGGGGGAAGATGTCGAACACGATCGACTTGCCCAAGGTCACGACGTCCTCGGGATTGCCCTGGTTGTGCGGGACGCCGGCGTCGCGCCCGATGGCGAAGATGATGCCCTCGGGGTTCTCCATGCCCTGCTCGGCGATGTAGCGCCCGATTTCCTCGTGCACGCGGCCGATTCTCAGCGGCGAGCCGTCGCCCTGGATGAGGGTCTCGTCCTGGACACGATGGGACTTGAGGAATTGGATGGTGCGGTCGACGACGATGCCGGTCCGCTTGCCCATCTCGCGGATGCGCGCCGCCTCGTCTGCTTCCTTGGTGCCCCGGGCCAGGTCGATCAGGGTCTGACCGAATTCGCCCTGGATCTCGATGGTGTCCAATTGCTCGTTCAGGGCGTTGAGCAGCACCCAGGCGCCGCCCTGGTCCATCATCCCGTACATCCCGACCTTACCCCTCACGTCCAGGTCGTCGAAGATGCGCCGGTAGAGTTCCACGTTTGCGGCCAGGCGGTCTTTCTGTTCCTGCTGGATGCTCCTGAAATCGTACTTTCCCATATTGACCGTGTCCAGGCCGCTGGCGGCCGCCTCCTCCCGCTCGATGGGCGAGCAGAGCAGGATCGGTTCCGCGCCCCGCTTCTTGATGACTTTCCCCCCGCCGATGTGGGCGCCGTTGATCATATAGTATAGCGCTGGATTGCCCAGCGTCTTTCCCTCGACGAGGATAGCGTCCAGCCCTCGTTCTTCCATCAGGTGGTCTAGATCTCGTTTCACGTCATTTCTCCTTGATTGTTTCCGGGGTGTCTCAATTTGGATTTAAGCAGCGCGTAAAACGTGAGCGGCCCTTACGTTTCACGTTTTACGTCTTACGCGGCAATTGAGATAAAACATTCTCAATCGTTTTGAGCAAATTATCTTCTTCCTCCGGCAGGACGGTCCTGGGGTCCAGGACCAGCCGCTCGTCCTCGATGCGGGCGACGACCGGTTGCGGCCCCTCACGCAACGCCGCTGCTAACCGGTCGGGGTGGGCAACCGGCAACGCGAGCAGTCTCGTGGGCAGCGTCTCGCCGGGCAAACTGCCGCCGCCGACGGTGGACGCGCCGTCCGTGATCTCGGCCTCAATTCCCTCTTGATAGAGCGTCTCCTGCCAACGACGGGCGCGTGTCTCGATCTCGGCCAACGGCGCGGCGATCATGCGCCAGACCGGGATCTGTTCGATGGCCTCGTCCCGCAGGTAATGCAACAGCGTCGCCTGGAGCCCCGCCAGGCAGAGCTTGTCGGGGCGCAGCGCCCGCGCCAGCGGATGGCTTTTGAGCGGGTCGATGTGGGCCGCCTTTCCGACGATGACGCCGGCCTGTGGCCCGCCCAGCAGCTTGTCCCCGCTGAAGCAGACCACCGTCGCACCCGCCGCGACGCTCTCCTGCACCATCGGTTCGTGGACCAGACCGAAAGGGGCTGTGTCCAGCAGTGCGCCGCTGCCCAGATCGTCCATTACCGGCACGCCGTGTTCGCGGCCCAGATCGACCAATTCGGCCAGGGTCGGCTCGGCGGCGAAGCCCACGATACGGTAGTTGGAATGATGGACGCGGAGGATGAGTTCGACGGCGGCTGCGTCCGGGTCGTACAGCGCGGCTTTGATTGCCTTGACGTAATCTTGGAGGTGAGTGCGATTGGTGGTTCCGACCTCAATCAGGTGAGCGCCGCTCTGGGCCATTACGTCGGGGATGCGGAACCCGCCGCCGATCTCCACCAGTTGCCCCCGCGAGATGAGCACGCCGTGCCCCTGGGCCAGCCCGCTTAGAGCCAGGAGCACGGCGCCGGCGTTGTTGTTGACCACCAGCGCGGACTCGGCGCCGGTTAATTCGCACAGCAACCGCTCCGCGTGGAGCGTACGATGCCCGCGCTGCCCTGCATCCAGGTCATACTCCAGCGTCGAATAGCCCCGGCTGACCGCGTCCATCGCCACGCGGGTCGCCCGGGAAAGCGGCGCGCGGCCCAGGTTGGTGTGGATGATGACGCCGGCAGCGTTAATGGTCGGGCGCAGCGTCGGGGCCAGGCGGCGCTCCAGGTAGGCGCTCGCTCGCTCGATCAGTGCGTCGACCTCCGGCAGCGCCGCGCCTTCGCGCACGTCCTCTCGCGTCGAGTCCAGTGCCTGACGCAACGCCTCGGTCGTGGGCCCGCGGCCATAGGCGGCGATCAGTTCCCGCGCGCCATCGTCGTTGAGCAAGCGGTCGACGCTGGGCAGTTGGCGCAATGTGACTTGAATGTCCTGTGTGTTCATCTCGTTATCCTCCCGTTTCGTATTATACCCTAAAATGGGACGAAATGAAATGACGCACCTAACCAGGACAAGCCAGAACCAAAAAGGACATCGCCGGCAAATTCTTGCTCAACGTACAAGCATATCATTGGTTAGGCCCTAACCAGAACAAGCCAGAACCAAAAAGGACATCGCCGGCAAATTCTTGCTCAACGTACAAGCATATCATTGGTTAGGCCCTAACCAGGACAAGCCAGAACCAAAAGAGAATGACCGATTCACTACCCGACATTCGTGGCCAAGAGTCTGGTTTTCTATCACGAATCACACGAATGGGGCTCTCTGCTAGTTCGCCTGGTTGGCTTAGCAAGTGGTCAGCTTTTCGCCACGAATTACACGAATTGTCACTAATTTTGGGTTTTTCGTGTTAATTCGTGCAATTCGTGGCTAATCTCTCACCGCGGCCATGCGAAATCCCAAAGAACCACGAATGGTCGAATTTCACGAATGTTTTTTGATATTCGAAGCCAAAATTCGTGTGATTCGTCCATTCGTGAGATTCGTGATCCAGAGATGTCGGGTAATGAAATGACCGATAGCGAATTTCTTGACCATCGCCTGCTCCATCTGGACCACAGTCCGCGCCGAACGTGAAACGAGGGCAGGGTCGGATGCGCTTTGTGATGTGGGATATGATCGTTCACTCGGTAACGATCAATAACCGGCCATCGCTGCGACCGAAGACCTCGGGGAAGTAGAATTCCTGCGCTATCGTGGGGATGACGTGGCGTTCTCCGGGTCCAGCTTGGTCAGGGTGTCGATGACGATGGCGGTGGAACGGGTGTCGGTGTTCATCGCCCACCAGTCGTGCTTGTTCTCCTCCCAGTGGGCGCCGGTGGCGCTGAAGATGGCGGCGTTGTTCAGGTCAGAGAGAAGCGTGACGAGACGGGCGTCCTCGGGATCGTTCAGCCAGAGGGCCTGGGCCAGGTAGGCGCGGGCGTAGAAGCTGGCCTGCTCCCGGTGCTCGAACAGTTCGTCCAGCTTGTCGGACGACGCAGCGCCCCCTTCCGCCAGGACGTAGAGGAGCCAGGTCTGCCGGTTGGCGTTGCGAAAGTCGCCGTACTTGTCCACCGACTCGACCTGTGCCTGGAGATACTGGATCCCTTTCGCCAGCACGCCCTCCGAGACGTCGATGCCGGCCTGCTGGGCCTTGACCAGGGAAAACACGACGTAGGCGCTGAGGTAGGGGTTGCTGTGCCAATCGCGGGGATTATACCACCATCCCCAACCGCCGTCGGGATTCTGCTCCCGGTAGAGCTTTTCCAGCCCCACTCCGACGAGCCCAGGCAGGCGTTCGGCCAGCTGGGGCCGCTCGATGCCCAGCGACTCCAGGGCGTGGAAGGTGAGGACGTTGGGCAGGAACCGGCTCACCGTCTGCTCGGTGCATTTGTAGGGATAGTGGCGCAGGTATTTCAGGCCGTCCTGCATGCTTGTCGCCAGGCTGGTATCCAATTTGAGGGTCAACTGCCCGCGCCGGTCGTCGAAGGTATCGGGCAGCAGGATGGTCTCGGTGCGCGAGCCGCCCTCGACGAGTTGGCCCGCCGTGCCGACGATGTCCGGCGCCGAGTAACGGTAGATCGGCAGCGATCCCGCCGGCCCGGTCGTCAGGCGCGGCTTGGCTGCGTCGGCGTACGTCCCGGAGACGGCGCTGAAGGTGAGCTGGACGTGCGGCACGTCCGCCACGGTGACGTCCCAGGTGGCTTTACCCTCGCTGTGGGCCGCGATCGTGATCGGTTGGCTGTGTGGGGTATCCGGGCTGATGCGCACCCCCTCGGCGATGAGACTCACGTCCACGAGCAGGTCCTCGTCGGTGTTGTTGTTGACGTTGGCCGCCAGCCGGGCCCGGTCTTCGGCGACGAAGAAGCGCGGGGTGACCGGGCGGACCAGCAGGGGCTTGGTCGCCACCAGATCGACTGTCCGTTCCCCGACCACGGTGTCGGCGGTCAGCCCCACGCCGCGCATCACCCAGGTGGTCAGATTGTCGGGCAGAGTGACGGTGACGCGGGCGCGCCCGGCCCGGTCAGTGACGAGCAGCGGCTCCCAGAAGGCGGTGTCGGCGAATTGCTCGCGGATCGTCACCGGCGGCAGGGTTTGCTCCGTCGTTTCTTCTCCCGGGACTGGCTCCTCGGCCATGGGTTCTGGTGTAAGTTCTAACATCACTTCCACCTCCCTGGTGACCTCCACCTCCTCTGCTACGGGGGCTGCGGGATGCAACGGCGCGACCTGGGTCCGATCCTGGTCAGCCGCCGCGTTGGCTCGTTCGAGTTCCAGCTTCAGGTCGGCGATCAATTCATCCAGGAATACGCTCGTGATTTTCTCTCCGCCACGAGACCGGTTCCTCGCCCATCACCCAGACGAAGAGGGAGGAACGCACCTCCCGGCTGCGTCGGGTCGGCTCGACGGGCATGGCGACGATCTGGTAGGATCCGCCCTCGGGAGGCGTGAAGGCGGCGGCGGCGTGCTCCAGTTCGTCGGTAGTGACCGTCACCTCGTCCACCGGCTCCTCGCTGGGCACGCTCTCCCAGTAGCCGCCGTGCTCGGTTTCGACGTACACGTTCTCCCATCGGTGGTGGTGCATTTGCAGCCGGATCGATCGGTCCGGCAGGGGCTCGCCCTGCCAATCGACGGCGACCACGTCGATGCCGAGGGGGTCACCGGCCTGGCTGACGTACTGCCTGGGACTGAGGCCCACGTAGTACGCCCCCGGATGGACGACGAGCGCTCCCCGGCTGGCGATGACCTGGTTGTCGGGGCCGGTGACCTGGGCCTCGATGGTGAGACGGTTGGCCCCCGCGTAGGGCAATAACTGCTCGAGCCGGTCGGCATCGAGTGTGATCGCCAGGTTCCCCTCGGCGTCGGTTTGACCCGAGTCGCTAAAGATGGATTGACCCGAGGTGTATGAGCCTTCCCACCGGCAATCGAAACAGGTGTAAGGATCCCGCGCTTGATGGAAGCTATACTGTCCCCTGCCGGGTGGGGTGAAGCGATGAGGGTGGGCCAGAATATTCCAACGTACCGGCGCGTTGGGCAGTGGCCCGCCGAAGAGATAGCTCGCCCGGACGGTGACGCTCAGGTCGTCCCCTCGCTGGATCTCCACGGCGTCCGGTATGACCTGAGCCTCAAATTCCGGCGGGCGGTAGGCGGTTACCTGGAACGTGCGCTCGAACGCCTCCCCGGCAGACCGGGCGACGATGGCATACACGCCCAGACTGGCATCCTCGGCCAGGGTCAGGGAGGCGCTGAAGGTACCCATCGGGCTGACGGGGAGCGTTTCGTTCAGGAGTTCTTGCCCGCTCGCGTCCTACACGACGATATGGGTCTCGGTCACCTCTCCCAGACGGAGCCAGCCGTCGTCGTCGGCCCGGATGACGCCCTTGAGGTGGACCGTCTGCCCGGGACGGTAGATCGCCCGGTCGGTGTAGAGATAGGCCCGGAATTCCCGTCGTGGAAGGCCCCCCATCACGCCGAAATCCTCCGGTCCGAGGCCGCGCCCCCAGCCATCGGCGATGGCTGTGAAGGGCCCTTCGCTGAAGGCGATGATGCTCTGGTGATTGTGTCTCAGACGCAACCGGGCGACGCCGTCCTGGTTGGTGTCGACGACGCCCACGACACCGTGATCCTGCTCGTGGAACGTGATGGGTACGGCAGGCGCGGGATCGCCCGTCGCCATGTCGACTGCCCAGACCAGGACCCCTGCCGGAGCGACTTTCATCGTCAGGTTGACGTGGGAGAGCACCAGGACGTGTCGCCACCGGGGATCGTCCTCTACGTCGGGTGAATGGGTCTCAAGCAGGTAGATGTCTGGTTCCAGCGTCCTGCCGGGCGTTTCTGCCAGATCGACCAGGCTGAAGCGCTGTTCGTTCAGCGGCGCTTCCAGGGTCTGGCGCCATTTCCGGACGAGTTGGGCTTGGCTTGGCGAGATGTACCGCCCGCCATTCGCGTTGGAGCTGGGACAGCGATCCGGGGGAGAACCGGTAGAGACGCAGGTCCAACCGCCGGACGTTGCGGTGACTCACGAGCAGCCGGACCGGCGCTGATGCATCGTAGGTGGCGATCCCGTCGGTGATGTGAAGCCGGTACTGGGCAGGTAGGTCGGCGGTGCGAAATCGTATTCGGCGCCCCCGGGGGATCCGGTTGCCGTAGGGATCGGTGATGCCATTCTTGATAGTGACGGCGTAGTTAGTGGATGGGCGAGCGCCAAAGTTGACGTAGAGCGTGTTGTCGCTCCGGTGGAAGTGGATGCCAAGTTTCGCGTCTGAAACGGGCGGGGTGAAATCGAGATTGGGCAACACGGTGCCCACGCTGATCGGCGCGTTAAACTTGATCTCCAGGTGAGTGTAGGGGTGTGCTTCTATCTCGCCGTCGCGGGGCGTGGTGGAGATGATCCGAGGCAGCGGGACGGTGGTGAAGCGCCAGGTGAAACCCTCGGCCATCTGGGCGGTGTCGTCGACGTTGGTCAGGTCGCCGGCAATTTTGACCTCGTAGGTCGTGTCGAAATTGAGGGGTTTCTGGGGCGTAAAGATCAAGGTGTGGCCCTCGACGTCGAAGGCGCCTTTGACCTCTGGACCGAAAAGCCCGGTCGATTTCATATGAAAGGCGGCGACGGCGGCCTTTCGCTCGACGGGATAGTTGAAGTCGACGCGGATCTTCGTCCCGATACCGACCTGGCTGGCGTCGTGCCGGGGCGCGGTGTTCTGGACTTTCAGGGGCGGCGGGGCCTTGGTGCTGAACTGCCAGACGTAATCGTCGGCCAGGACGACGCCCTGGGGGCTTTCCAGCCCGGCGGCGACGATGGCGGTGTAGGTCTGCCCCCGTTCCAGCGGCTGGGCTGGCTGGAAGACGTAGGTGGAGGTGTTACGCCACTCGCCCTGCCCGGCGATGGCCGGCTCAAAGGTCAGTGGATGGGGCAGGTCCTCCATCTGCTTCAGGCTGGTCAGGGGGATGACAGGCTGGTCGAAGATGACGGTGATGGTGGGCTTGGCCTCCAGGTCTTTGGCGCCGGGAGCTGGGATGACCTGCGCCACGTCCAGGTAGCCGCTCGTCTGGAAGCGGAAGCGATAGGGCGCGCGCAGGGGGGCGCCGCTCTCGGCGACGGCGTCTTGGGTGAGCACGACGTCGTAGGTCGTCCCCCGGTCGAGGGGCCGGCGGGGTTGGAAGCGCAGCCTGCGTTCGTCGATCCAGGTGAATGCTCCGGCGATTTCGACGGGCGGGGAGCCGGCCCGTTGCAGTGTGCAGGCGGCGTTGACCGCCTCTTGGTCCATCGCTTGATCGAACCTCAGTTCGATATGACCGTCGAGGGGGAGACTCTCGCCCAGGCGAGGGCTGTGTCCCTCGACGACGGGCGATGCCACATCGGCGGGGACAGGTGTGCGGGGCACGTCGGGTGTGGGAGGAATGGGCGTCGCCCCTGGATTTGCTTCGTTTTCCCGGTGTGGCGTACTGGTCTTTTTTGAGCAGCACGATATAATAAAGCTGCATCCGGGAAGACGGAGACGCAATACCTTGTTAGTTCTCAAAACGCCCGTCCTCCCTACTTGAGAAGATACTCAGGTGATGATTTCAGTCGGCAGGTCGCGGATGATCCGTGTCTTTTCGGGGATTATCATCGAAGCGGAGTGCTTATGGACGTCCGAATTTTACTCGTAGACGATAGTCCGGCCGTGATTGAAGCACTGACCAACATCTTGGTCAAGCAGGGGTACCAGGTGGAGGCGGTGACCAACGGGCGCAGCGGTTGGCATCGTCTCGTTGCTGGGGCAGAAGATCGGGCGCCTATGCCCGACCTGGTGTTGCTCGATTTGAATATGCCCGAGATGGATGGCTTGACCCTTCTGGCGCGTCTGCGCGCGGACGCGCGTTTTGCATTGTTGCCGGTGGTGATTCTCACTGTGGAGTCCGATTCCAAGACACAGATAGAGGCCCTGGAGGCCGGGGCGAATGACTACCTGGCCAAGCCTGTGCAGGCGCTGGAACTGTTGGCCCGGGTGCAGACCTTGCTGAGCTGGAAATTGGCCGAGCGAAATCAGAAACGTCAGATGGAGCGCCTGATCGAGGCCGGCCGGGCTTTCCTTTCGACGTTGGATCTGGATGCGATCCTCGACCGGGCGATGAGAATTACCATGGACGAGATAGAGGCCGAGAACGCGACGATTTGGATGCGCGAGGATTCGGGCGATGGGTTGACGTGTCGGGCGGCTTCTGGACGGCACGCGACGTATTTGCTGGGCTTGCACCTGGCACACGGCGAGGGAATTCCAGGATGGGTGTTAACGCATCAGGAAGCAGTTCTGATCGCTGATGCCCGGAACGACCCGAGACGTTGCCGGAGGATGGAGGCCGTTGTAGACTTTCAGATGTGTGATTTGGCCGCTGTACCTCTCATCGTGCGTGGGTCTTGTATCGGCGTGTTGGAGATGATCAATAAACGAGACGGCGCCTTTTCGGCTACCGACCTGTCTTGGTTGGAGGTTTTGGCCTCTACGGCGGCGGCCGCTATCGCTAACGCGCGGCTGTTTCAGGCGCTTCGCCAACGGACCACTCAATTGAAAGCGCGTAATGAGGAGTTGGATGCTTTTGCCCACACGGTGGCGCACGATTTGAAGACGCCCTTGGGAACGATCGTGGGATTCGCCGAAACGTTAGAGGTGGCTTATGAGGAGATTTCGACTGAGGACGCATGCCGTTATTTGCATATGATCGGCCGCAGTGGTCGACGTATGAATCGTATCATAGACGGGTTGCTGTTGTTGGCTGGCGTGCGCAAGGCCGAGGTCGAGATGGAGCCTTTGAATATGGGCGAGATGGTGGCTGAGGTTTTGGAGCGCCTGTCCGGCATGGTACAGAATTTGAAGGCTGAGATCCACGCGCCAGAGACATGGCCTGTGGTGCTGGGTTATGCCCCTTGGATCGAGGAGGTATGGGTCAATTACATCAGTAATGCCCTGAAGTATGGGGGGCGGCCGCCGCGTGTGATGTTAGGAGCGAGACAACTAGAGGATCAGATGACGTATTTTTGGGTGCGCGATAATGGCAAGGGACTCTCACGAGAGGCTCAAGCACGATTGTTCGTTCCCTTTACCCGTTTGGAACAGGGACAGATGGAAGGGCAAGGATTGGGGCTCTCGATCGTGCGGCGGATTGTGGAGAAGTTGGGTGGTCAGGTGAGTGTGGATAGTACGCCGGGGCAGGGTAGTGTGTTTGGGTTCACATTACCGAGTGTTGATTCGCAGTTGTCTGATGAGCAAGGCGCACGGGATGTATCGTGACGAACGGTATGTGTCTACCCGGTCCCGCCGATTGGGGGAGGATAAGATCGTGATGCCTATTGGTGAGGGGCGTCCTATATCCTGGCTTGGCGTGCAATTGACGCTGTTTCTCGTCGCTTGTTTGCTCTGTTCCTGTTGTTCGATCAGCGCGTACATTTGGGGCAGCGCGTCTTCACGAAACGCTATCTCGATGGCGGGGACGGTGTCGCCGACTCCGCGACCGACTCGGACGGCTCTCCCGACATTGATCCCCACTTTGACCCCGGCAGTGGAGACCGGGATCGATTCAACGGCGGCGGCGCCAACGACGGTGGCACCGCCGAGCGCGACGCCCCTGCCCGGCATGCCAACGCATACGCCGCTTCCGCCTCACCTACAGCCCTCTCCGCCTTCACCGACGCCCACGCCGGCTCAGTCGGTGCTCCCCTCACCCCCTTTCGAGCCTTCCCCGCTTCCTACCGAGACAGAGGCGCCGGATGTGACGGTGACGCTTACGCCCACGCCCAGCCTCACACCCACGCCGACGGATGTGTTGCCGTCTGACGTTCGCATCGTCCACGTGGAGTATCGGCCGCGGGAACACGTTCTGATCGAAAACCAGGGCGGGCCGCAGGATATGACCGGCTGGTCGCTCAGCAATCGACGCTCGGAGACCTACTTTTTCCCGCCGGGTTATATTTTGGAACAGGATGGGAGCGTGCGGGTTTGGACCGGGGATGGCGAGAATACGGCGATCGAGCTTTACTGGGGGCGCAGTGACGAGGCCTGGGACGATGATCAGGATACCGTACGCTTGCGCGATAACGCTGGCGTCATCATCGACACGTTCTCGTGGGGGCTGGATTAGAGAGGCGCAGCATAACTGTTTCAGTATGGGTGTTTACCTTATCTTAGGAGCGATACTTAGATGACCGATCAGATGCTACCCAATTGTCGTGCTACTGGTATTGGCAGCACACCTCACACCGATACGACGACGGCGGTGAACTTTGTTTTGGCGCACTTCAAGGAGGTGCCTTTCTGGCCGCAGCTTCCACGCCGGACATTCATGGAGAATATGTACGTTCAATACACCGAGTATATGCCTGGCATATGCCTGGATATGGAGGAGGAACGTATATCGGTGCTGTTGGACGATGCCTGGCTTGATCAGGCGGAACCGTTCTACGCGGCGTTCTTGGAGGAGGACCCCAATTGCTTCGCCCTTGGCGATGATTACGCAGCCGGGTTCCACGAGGTCGTGAAGCGTGGTGTGCTGGACGCCTGGGCAGTCAAGGGACACGTGACGGGTCCCATCAGCCTGGGCTTTCAGATCATCGACCAGAACCTGCGTCCCAGCCTGTACGATGACATGATGCGGGACGTGCTCATCAAGAACGTGTTGCGGCACGCCCAGTGGCAGGAGGCCCAGTTGCGTGCGTTGTGCCCGCGCACGATTGTCTCGATCGACGAACCGTGTCTGTCTATGTTCGGCAGCGCCTACGCGGCGATTTCGCGGGAAGATGTGGTAGGGGCGTTGGAGGAGATTTTCTCTGGCCTCCAGGGATGGACCGGGACGCATTGTTGCGGGAATACCGATTGGAGTCTGCTGATGGAGACGTCGGTGGACATTCTCTTCTTCGATGCCTTTGAGTATACCGAGTACCTGGCGCTCTATCCCAATGAGTTACGCGCGTTCCTGGACCGGGGGGGGATGCTGGGATGGGGCGTGGTGCCCAACAAGGGAGAGGTGGCCGAGACGATTACGTTGGATGGCGCGGGGGAGATTTTTGAGAGTGCCCTGGCGCGCTTGGAGCAAAAAGGTTTCGACCGGCAGGAACTCCTGCCCCGCTCCTTAATCACGCCGGCCTGTGGGACGGGACCGCTGACGGTGCCCGTGGCCGAGCGGGTGATGCGCTTGACGTGCGAGCTCTCGGATCGCGTGCGGGCGAGTTACCAGTTGGGCGAATAGCGATGATGGCGATGACAGATCGCGATTCCTCGTTCTCACTCATCCTGACTCACCCTCACTCCGCAGTCGGGGTTGGCGGCTGTCACGCTCCCAGGCGGGGAGGGCCTCCTCCTCTTTCTCCGCCAGGATGGCGCGTAACTCGAAGATCTGGTCGCGCAGCATAGCGGCCTTCTCGAACGCCAGGTCGTCGGCGGCCGCCTGCATCTGCTTCTTCAACTCCCGGATGAGGTGGGCCAACTCGTCCTTGGGGAGCTGGGCCGGGGTCACGTCGGCGGGCTGATCCGGTGCGGCCTGGCTGCGCACGCGGTCGGTCAGGTCGCGGACCTCCTTGACGATGGACGCTGGCTCGATGCCGTGCTCCTCGTTGTAGGCGATCTGGATCTCACGCCGCCGTTCCGTCTCTTCGATAGCCCGCTGCATCGAATCGGTGACGCGATCAGCGTATAGGATCGCGGTCCCCTCCACGTGGCGGGCGGCCCGGCCGATGGTCTGGATCAGGGCGGTGTCGGAGCGCAGGAAGCCCTCCTTGTCGGCGTCGAGGATGGCCACCAGGCTGACCTCCGGCAGGTCCAATCCCTCGCGTAACAGGTTGATGCCCACGACGACGTCGTAGGTCCCCAGGCGCAGTTCCCGCAGGATCTCCACCCGCTCCAGGGTGTGGACCTCGCTGTGCAGGTAGTGGACGTTGACGTCCAGTTCGCGCAGGTAGTCGGCCAGATCCTCCGCCATGCGCTTGGTCAGGGTGGTGACCAGGACCCGCTCGCCCCGGGCCACCCGCTCGTTGATCTGGCCGATCAGGTCGTCGACCTGACCCTCCACCGGCTTGACGATCACCTGCGGGTCGACGACGCCGGTGGGACGGATGATCTGTTGGACGACCTGCTCGCTGCGTTCCATCTCGTACGGGCCGGGCGTGGCGGAGGTGTAGATGATCTGGTTGATGCGTTTCTCGAATTCTTCGAAGGTGAGGGGGCGATTGTCCAGCGCCGAGGGCAGCCGGAAGCCGTAGTCGACCAGGATCTGCTTGCGGCTGCGATCCCCCCGGTACATCCCCCGGACCTGGGGAATGGTCATGTGAGATTCATCGGCGACCATCAGATAGTCGGCCGGGAAGTAGTCGATCAACGTCCAGGGTGGGGACCCTGGCGGGCGTTGCTGCAAGTGGCGGGAATAATTCTCGATGCCGGAACAGTAGCCGATTTCCTGGATCATCTCGAGGTCGTACTGGGTGCGTTGTTCGAGACGTTGGGCCTCCAGGAGCTTGTTCTGGCGCCGGAGCTGGGTCAACTGCTCCTTTAATTCCTCTTCGATGTCGGCGACAGCCTTTTCCCGTTTGTCCTCCGGCGTGACGAAGTGCTTGGCGGGGAAGATCTTGAGTTCCTCCATGTCGCGCAGCACCTCGCCGGTGGTGGGGTCGATCTCGGTGATGCGCTCGATCTCGTCGCCCCAGAAGCCGATGCGGTAGGCGGTCTCGGCGTAGGCGGGGCAGATTTCCAGCGTGTCGCCCCGGACGCGGAACGCGCCGCGCTTGAGGTCGTAGTCGTTCCGCTCGTAGTAGATGCTGACCAGGTGACGGAGTAACACCTCGCGTCGATGTCGCTCCCCGCGCGCGAGTTCGACGGTCACCCGACCCCATTCCTCCGGGTCGCCGATGGCGTAGATGCAGGAGACGGAGGCGACGATGACCACGTCCCGGCGAGAGAGGAGCGCGGTCGTGGCTGCCAGGCGCAGACGGTCGATCTCCTCGTTGATGTCGGCGTCCTTTTCGATGTACAGGTCGTGCCGGGGGATGTAGCTCTCCGGCTGGTAGTAGTCGTAGTACGAGACGAAGTACTCGACGGCGTTGTGGGGGAAGAACTGGCTAAACTCCGAGTACAGCTGAGCCGCCAGCGTCTTGTTGTGGGCCAGGACCAGCGTTGGTTTCTGCGTCTGCTCGATCAACTCGGAGATGACGTAGGTCTTGCCGGTGCCGGTCGCCCCCAGCAGAGTTTGATGGACGTAGCCTTGCCGTATCCCTTCGACCAGTTGGGCGATGGCCTGGGGCTGGTCGCCGGTGGGTTGGAATTCGGACACGAGTTGAAATTCAGGCATTTCGCTCTCCTCTTCTTCGGGTATCATCAGGCGGATGGATGGGGGCCGGGGACAAATTCAAACACGTCAATAGAACGTCAGTTCGAGCGATCATTATATATCAATTTGGGCCCGGACGCCAGATTTGAAGTTTACGAGGTTGCATGGTATCTTAAGGCCAGTGTGCAGCGTGCGTTGGCACACAGGACATCTATGGACAGGGTGGGGTGGATACGTTGAATAACCGTTGGGGCCGTTGGATAAAGCGTTGGCTGGCCGGTCATCCCCGATGCGCTGCGATGCTCGGACTTGTGTTCGCTGCTTTGATCTTGATCGGCGGCGGGCTTCGTTTGTATTACGCCGAGCGTGTCTATCCCGGCGTCCGGGTCCACGGTGTGCCATTGGGCGGTTTGACGGTCGAGCAAGCGACGTCTCATCTGCGATCTGTGTTCCCTGATCCGGTCGACTTACCCGTGACGCTGCGTGATGGAGAACGTACCTGGGAGCGGACCTGGGCCGACGTGGGGCTGCGTCTCGATGCGCCAGCGACGGCGCGCCTGGCCTACCGGGTGGGCCGCGAGGGGACATTGTGGCGCCGGTGCTCGGCGCGGTGGCGGGCGCTGCGCCACGGCTGGTCGCTGGCACCGGCGGTGCAACTGCCCGGTCCCGCCGAGGCGAGTGAGGCGCTATCGGCCCTGGCTCCCGACGTGGCGATCCCGCCGGTCAACGCCACCCTCTTGATCCATTCCGCCGCTGACGTCGTTCCCGTGCCGGCGCAGGCGGGGCGCGCCTTGGACGTCCAGGCCACGGTCGACGCCCTGCCGTATACCCTTGGTCGGCGACGGGATGGCATCGTGATGGATATCGTGACCCGGCCGGTGGCCCCGGCGGTGACCGATTCGACGGCGGCCCGGGCCCACATCGAGACATTGTTGTCTCGCCCCTTCACGCTCGTCGCCGACGATCCGTTGACCGGTGCCTACGCGACCTGGTCGGTGGAGCTTGCGGCGTTGGCCCGATGGCTGATCGTGCAGCCGATCGAGACCGCCGACGCGGCGTGGCTGGCGGTGACGGTGCGGGCGGGCGTCGTGGGGCAGAATCTGGCGGCGTTGGATGGGACGGTCGCTGATGGGGTCCTGCTCGACGTCGATGGCTCCATACCGGCGGTGCGGGCGGCCGTGGAGGCCGGCGCACACCGGGCGCGGGTCGCAGTGGCCCATCTGCCGCGCACCTACACCGTGCAGCCGGGCGATACCCTGGTCTCCATTGCCCACGATCACGGATTCCCGGTCTGGCGTTTGACACAGGTCAACCCCGGTCTTGATCCGGGCGCGCTGCAGCCGGCGCAACAGATTGTCATTCCCTCGGTCGACGTGCTTTTCCCCCTGCCGTTGGTCGAGGGGCGGCGCATCGTGGTGGATCTATCAGAGCAACGTTTGCGGGCTTACGAGGGGGACAATCTGGTGTACGATTTCGTCGCCTCGACCGGCGTCGCGTCCTCGCCTAGCATTGCCGGGGTCTTCCAGGTGTTGAGCAAGGAGGAAGAGGCGTATGCCTCGAGTTGGGACCTGTGGATGCCCCACTTCATGGGCATCTACCGGACCGGGCCGAATTTCACCAACGGCATTCACGCCTTGCCCACGCTTTCCAGCGGGGTGCGCTTGTGGGAAGGGTTGCTTGGGCGGCCGGTATCCTACGGCTGCATCGTCCTGGGGCTGGATGAGGCGGCCGCGCTCTACCGGTGGACGGAATTGGGCACGCTGGTGGTCATCCAGGAGTAGTTGAACCTGGACTGAAACGTTCGTGTAACACAAGTGAAACGTTTGCTGATACGGACCTGTTCTAACATGGGGCCAGGCGCATTGTGTCAATTTTCATAAATCTTTTCATCTCAATAAACCGGGGCAAACTCGCTCGGGCCGGTCTCCTGACCGTGCCCGCTGTGGCTCGGTCGGGAGACCGGCCACAGCTCCCCAACTTATTGAGAAGATACGTAGATACGTCATTTGTTTATTCGTGCCATTCGTGATCCAAAGATGTCGGGTAATGAAATAATCTATTCGATGACGGCGTTGTAAACTCTGCCGGTCGCTGAGACGGAATGATGGATTCGGCGTTGGAACCAGTAGCGTGATTGAAGCAGGGATGAGCAGATGGATACTGAAAACCTCCACAAGCCTCGAAATGGGCGCCCAACGATTGGGCTGTTGATCGCAGGGATCGAAGTCCAATACAATTATGACCTTTGGGCTGGTGTGAACGACCTGACGCGGGAGCGAGACGTCAATTTGCTTTCCTTCATTGGACGACCTATCTCCTCTCCCGTGGAATTTGACGCCCAGGCAAACGTCCTGTATGACCTGTTGAGCGAAGATAGGCTGGATGGCTTGCTGGTCTGGAGTGGTTCCCTGGCTGAATACGTTGATAATGAAATCTTGGACGCCTTCTTCGAGCAATTTCGCCCTTTGCCCATGGTCAGTGTGTCGGTTGCAGTGGCGGGAGTCCCCAGCCTGTTGGTCGACAATTACCAGGGGGTGAAGGACGTCGTCTCTCACCTGATCGAGAAGCACGGTTGCCGCCACATTGCATTCGTCCAGGGGCCGGCGGGACATCCCGAGGCCCAGGAACGGTACCGGGCGTACGTCGACACGCTGACTGAGCACGATCTTCCAGTGGACCCCAGCCTGGTCGCGCCGGGCGGGTTTTTCAAGGCGGCAGGCGCAGAGGCGGTCGACCTCTTGCTCGAAGAACGGGCCGTGAGTTTCGATGGATTGGTCGCCGTGGCCGATGAGGTGGCGATTGGTGCCATTGAGGCCTTGCAGCGCTGGGGGAAACGGGTGCCGGGCGATCTGGCGGTGACTGGATTCGATGACGTCGAGGAATGTCATTACGTGACCCCTCCCTTGACGACGGTGCGGCAATCGTCCTACCAACAGGGGCGGCGCTCGGCTGAGATGTTGTTGCAATTGATGGCAGGAGAGGACGTTCCCGAACGGGTCGTCCAACCGGCCGAGCTGATCATCCGGCGCTCGTGTGGATGTCTAGATCCGGCTTCGGTGTTGGTGATGACGGAGCGGACGGGATCGGTCGTTGACTCGATCGAGCAGAGACTGCTCGTCCAGCGGGCTAATATCCTGGTGGAGATGCGCCAAGCCGTGATGGGACCGGCCGATAAGGTCGATGAATGGACGACTATGTTGTTGGATGCCCTGTCGGTCGAGATCCGGGGAGACGAGGCCGGTGCTTTTCTGCGCGCGTTGGATGAGGTCCTGTACCAGGTGATGGTGGCGCGTGAGGATGTATCGTCGTGGCGCCAGGCCTTGGCGATTTTGCTGCGGTACGTGACGCTTTGCACCAAGGATGGCGCGTCTACATCTTGGATTGGAAATGTCTTTGGTCAGGCGCAGGTCGTCGTCAACGAGGCCGTACAGCGGGCCATGGCCCAATGGCGTGTCGATAAGCTGGAGCGAGATAGTGCGCTGGCCGGCGTCAGCCATGCCCTCATCACCTCCTTCGGGATGCCGGAGTTGGTCGAAGCCCTGGTGAATCACCTGCCTGATTTGGGCATCGAGCGCGCTTACCTGGCTCTGTATGAAGACCCGGCAAAACCGGAGGCGTGGTCCCGCCTGTTGATGGCTTATGACCAGGTTTCTGCTAAGGGCTTCGATATCGAGATGGCCGAAAATGGCCGTCGTTTTCCTTCTTGTCAGTTGGTTCCCCCGGATCTGTTGCCCCAAAACAGTCGCTACAGCTTGATCGTTGAATCCCTCTACTTCAGCGAGGAGCAGATGGGTTTCATCCTCTTTGACGAAGGGGTTGATGAGGGGGCTGTGTACGAGACGCTTTGCCTGCAGATTAGCAGCGCGTTGAAGGGAGCGTTGCTCTTTCAGCAGCGTAGGGCGGTCGAGGAGACGCTGCGGCAGTCGGAGGAGAACTTCCGGCGCATAGCCGCGTCGATCAACGATGTGCTGTACAGCGTCGATGGGGAGACGGGTGAGTTCGCCTATCTCAGCCCCTCTTTCGAGCGTTTGCTTGGGTATACCCAGGCGGATATCGAGCGAATGGGCGGGCGGCGGGCGTTTCTTGGCCAGGTCATTGGCGAGGAGAAGTTTGTCGAGCAAGAACGTCTCTTCCAGGCGATGCAAGCGGGGGAGATCGTGGATGCGCCGGCCTGGGAAGCCTGGTGGCGGTGCCAGGATGGGTCGTTGATCTACCTGGAAGATCGCTCGATGCCCGTCTACGAGGATGGGCGTCTGGTGAGCACCGAGGGTGTCCTGCGCGACATCACCAAGCGCAAGCTGGCCGAGGAGGAGGTTCAACGGCGTGTCACCCAGGCGGCGTTGGTTTTTCGAATTGGGCAGCGTATCAGCGGCGAATTGGAATTGGATACCTTGCTGCCGGATATCGTGACGGTCGTGCAGGAAACTTTCGATTACTACAACGTGTTGCTGATGTTGCTGGATGAGCGCACCGATCGCCTGGTTTTGCAGGCGATGGCAGGCGGATATCGGGACGTTCTTCCCTGGGACATGACGCTGGCAGTGGGGGAGGGGATGATCGGACGTGCGGCCCAGACCGGCGAGGTACAGATCAGTGGAGACGTGGCGCAGAATCCCCATTTCATTCGCGTTGCGACCGAGAGAAGCAAGTCTGAGTTGGCGGTTCCGATCAAGAGCGGCGAAGACGTCATTGGCGTGTTGGATTTGCAGAGCGATCGTTATGACGCCTTCGACGCGACCGACGTCTCTTTGATGGAGACGTTGAGCACCCAAATCGCCGTGGCGATTCAGAACGCCCGCTTGTACGAAGCTGTTCAGCGGCAATCGGAACGTCTGGCTCAAACGCTGGCTCTCAGCGAGTTATTGCACCAGGGATTGGACCTGGAACAGGTTCTGGAGCGGGTTGCCCGGGGAGCGGTCAAACTGGGCTTCAACCGGGTGGCGCTCAACGTTTACCAGCCGGAGAAGGACGTGTTGACAGTCCAGGCCGTGATTGGCTTCGATGGGGCTGAACGAGAAAAGTTGTTGCAAGCGGTCTACGAGTGGGACGATATTCAGGCGCTGATGCAGGATCGCTTCAGGATCAGCCGTTCCTATTTCATCCGGCATGGAGAATACGATTGGGACCGGGATTTCGACGGCATAACAATCCGGGTTGATGGGATGGATCGGGGGGCTGACTATTGGCGTCCTGACGATGCGTTGTTGGTGCCGATGTGGGGGACGGCCGGTGAGCCGGTCGGGATCGTTTCGGTCGACGATCCCGTGGATGGGCAACTTCCCGATTTGAACACCATTCAGATGTTAGAAGCTTTTGCCAACCAGGCGGCTACAGCGATAGAAAACGTCCGCTTCTTCGAGGAGGCGACCAGCCGGGCGGAGCGATTGACAGTCGTCAACCGGATCGCCAAAGTCGCCGGATCGACGTTAAGCCTGGACGATCTGGCGCAAGCGGTGTATCAAGAGGTGGCCGCAGTTTTTAACGCCGACGCCTTTTTCTTCGCGCTGTACGACGAGGAGACGGACTCGCTGGATTTTCGGCTGGAGGTGGACCAAGGCGTTGTTCAACCCCGCTCCCGTATGCCAGCCAATGAAGGGCTGTGTGCGGTGATTTTAGAGCGTAAGAAGCCGCTCATCATTCGAAATTTTGACGAGGAGTATGACGAATTGCCTGTGCCTGTGTTATGGGGGACGGGACATCATACACTATCTTGGCTGGGAGCGCCGATGATCGTCAGTGGTGAGGTCGTCGGTGTGATCAACGTCCAATCCTACGATCCCGATGTTTGGGATGACGAGGACGAGTTGTTGCTCTTCATCATCGCCGATCAGGTCGCCGTCGCTTTAGAAAAAGCAGGACTTTTCCAGGCGCTCGAGCGGCGCGTTACCGAGTTGTCTATTGTCAATGAGATCGGTCAGGCAGTGGCCTCGGCGATCGAAATAGATGATTTGCTGAACACGTTGCGCCAGCAAGTGGGGCGGCTCTTCGAGGCGGTCAATTTCTACCTGGCGCTGTACCAAGAGCAAACGGATGAATGGTCGATACCGCTGTGGGTCGAAGGCGGACAACGGTGCTCGACAGTGGAGCGCCGTCATCCGGGCAGCGTTGGATTGACCGGCTATATCATTCACCATCGAGAGCGATTGCTCTTCCGCACTGCCGAGGCGCTCCATACGTTTCTGGAGGAGCGCGACGTTCAAGCATTTGGATCTGAAGCGCATTCCTGGATGGGCGTTCCCCTGATCGCGGCCGACAAGGTCGTGGGGGTGATGGCAGTCCAGGATTACGAGCGGGAAGGGTGTTACGACGAGCACGACCTGGCTGTCTTCTCGACCGTCGCGGCCCAGGTCGCCACGGCGCTGGATAACCTCCGGCTCCTGGAGAAAACACGACGCCGGGCCCAGGAGATGGAGGCCATCAACGAGGTCGGGCGCACGATCACGTCGGTCCTGGACGTGGATGATCTATTGAACCGCATCGTTGACGTCGTCAAGGCCCGCTTCGCTTACTATTTTGTCGGCGTTGTGCTGGTGGAAGGGGATTGCTTGATGCCGCGCAGCGAGAGCCGCGTCGGGGATTCTGACGCCCGGCCTGAGGGTGAATGCTTGGTGCCTGTGGATTGGACGCGAGATTCGAGTTTGACGGCCGAGGCGATGCGTGAGGAAAAATCGATCGTGTCGAATGACGTGACGGAAGATCCCCGCTATCTGCCGGTCGAGTCGTTGCCCGATACCCGGAGCGAGTTGTGTCTGCCGATCAAGGTGACAGGACGGGTCATTGGGGTCCTGGACGTACAGAGCGATCGGCCATTTGCCTTCGACCCGGACGACGTGGACGTCTTGCAGGCGTTGGCCAACCAGGCCGGTGTGGCGATCGACAACGCGCGCTTGTTCGAACAGGCCCAGAGACGAGCCCAGGAACTGGCCGTATTGAACAAACTGGGGCAGGCGTTGACCGCCCGGCTCGATGTGGATGAGGTGATGGCGGAGGCCTACCGGGGCGCATCGCGCCTCATCGACACGAGCAATTTCTACATTGGGCTTTACGATGCAGAAGAGGAGACAATCACGTTTGCCTTCGACGTCTCCGAGTCGAAAATTGACCAGGAGATCACGGTGGTGTCTGCCGCCGAAGGCATCAGCGGGCATGTCATTCGTCACCGGGAGAGTGTGCTCATCAATGAAGACATTGGCGAGTGGATGAGAGAACGGGACATAGAATCCGTTGGGGAACCGGCCCGTTCGTGGATCGGCGTCCCTTTGGTGCTGGGCGACCGGGTCCTGGGCGTCATCGGCGCCCAGAGTTTCACTCGTTACAACGCTTATGACGCGCACGATTTGGATTTATTGACCTCCATCGCCAGCCAGACGGTCATTGCGATTCAGAATGCGCGTTTATACGAGCAAGCGCAGCACGAGATTGGCGAGCGCAAGCGAGCGGAGGAGGAATTGAGGCGGCGGGCGGCTCAACTGGCCTTGATCAACAATATCGGCGGTCAGATCGCCGCGGTGCTCGAACTGGATAACGTGATGGATCGCACCGTTCAATTGGTCCAGCATAGCTTTGGTTACCACCACGTGGCCGTGTTTATCCTGAATGAAGCCCAGGATGCGTTGATTTTGCAGGCCCGGGCCGGTTCCTTTGAGGATCTTTTCCCCAAGGAGTACCGTGTGGCGGTGGGAGAGGGCGTCGTTGGTCGCGTTGGGTACGAGGGGAAGACGGTGTTGGTGGGAGACGTGGAGGTGGAACCGCAAGATGTGGATCTGTACCTGGACGTGGCCCCCACACGTTCCGAGTTGAGCGTGCCTATTCAAGTCGGGGATAAAATCGTGGGGGTGTTGGACGCGCAGAGCTTGCATCCCCACGCCTTCGATCGGAACGACGTGATCGTGATGGAGACCCTGGCCGATCAGGTCGCCGTGGCTATCGAGAATGCCCGCTTGTACGAGGCGATTCAGCGGGAGTTGGTGGAGCGCGAGCGAGCCGACGAGGCGCTGCTGGAGAGCGAGAAGCGCTTTCGCTCCATCGCCGAGACGGCCAGCGACGCCATCGTCATTTTCGACAGCGAGGAGAACGTCTTTTTCTGGAACGATGCTGCCCGGCAAATTTTTGGCTACTGGGTCGGCGAGACGCGCGGACAGCTTTTATCTTCCATTTTGACCCAGGAATTCTACGAGGTGTTCCGGCAGAGCATCGAGCAGGTGCTGGAGACCGGGCACTCGGATCTGTTGGGAAAACCGATCGAGGTGACCGGGGTGCGAAAGGGAGGAGAGCAGTTCCCGCTGGACCTTTCGTTGGCGACGTGGACCACCAAGGACGAGACCTTCTTCACGATGATCGCCCGGGACGCCACCAAGCGAAAACGGGCGGAGGAGGCACTGCGGCAGAGTGAGGAACGGTATCGGGCAGTCGCCGAAACGGCGATTGCCGGCATTGGCATCGTCGATTCCGAGGAGCGTTTGACTTTCGCCAACCCGGCCTTGATGCAGATGTTGGGCTATGACCCGGACGAGTTGATGGGGATGGATTTGTCCAACCTCATCGGTGCCGAGGGGATCAAACGCTACCGGAAGCGCGTGATCCAGATACAGGAGGGGGCCCAGTATCAATACGAATCTCCCATCCGTCGCAAGGATGGGAGCGTTTTGATCGCTCACGTCTCAGCTTCCCCCCTGACGTCGAGTGATGGGAGTTTCCAGGGCACTTTGATCGTCGTCGTCGATATCACCGAGCGCAAGCGGGCGGAGCAGCAATTGAAACGCTACGCTGACGAGTTGGAGCGGAGCAACGAGGAGATCAAGCAGTTTGCCTACATCGTCTCCCACGATCTACGGGCGCCCCTGGTCAATCTCAAGGGTTTCTCCACCGAATTGGACGACGCCCTGGCGCTCGTCGATAGCGCGATGACCGAGGCGTTACCCCATTTGAGTGAGGAACGCCAGGAAGTTGTCACTTTAGCCCTCAAAGAGGATATTCCAGAGGCCTTGAGCTTCATCGACGCTTCCATCAACCGGATGAGCCATTTTACCAACGCCGTTTTGAAACTCTCGCGTCTGGGGCGTCGCGAACTTCGAATGGAGAGGGTTGATATGGGGGCGACTGTACATACTACGCTGCAGACACTGGCTCATCAGATCGAAGCACAGCAGATCCAGGTGAAAGTGGGATCGCTGCCCACCATTATGGCCGATCGCACCTCAATGGAACAGATTATGGGTAACATCCTGAACAATGCAGTCAAGTATCTTGATCCCGAGAGGCCAGGCGAGATCGAGGTCACAGCCGAACAGGGGCGCGACGTGACGACTTTTCACGTTCGAGATAACGGCCGGGGTATTGCAGAATCGGATAAGGAGAAGGTCTTCATGCCTTTCCGGCGTGCGGGCAGAGAGGATGTGCCAGGCGAGGGTATGGGATTGTCTTACGTTCAGACGCTGATTCGCCGGCATGGCGGATACATCTGGTTTGAGTCTACCTTGGGTGAGGGAACGACGTTTAGTTTCACGATTCCGAATTTGGGCGGTGAGTAGTATGCCCACGCAGCGCGAATCGCGATTCGGCGGGGGCAGGGTCGTCACGATGGGAGATGCTCATTGATGAATGGAACAGAATCCAGGCAAATTCGTGTGCTGTATATCGAGGATGATCCTGGATTAGCGCGCCTCGTACAGAGGAAATTGGAGCGAAAGGGCTACGTGGTCGATTTGGCCAGCGATGGTGTGGAAGGGATTGCCCGATGTCAGTCTGAATCTTTTGATCTGGTAGCGGTGGATCAGGAGATGCCTGGCTACAGTGGATTGGACGTCATCCAAATCCTGACCGCCCAGGAGAAGGATGCCCCGCCCATCGTCATGATCACCGGCAACGGCAGCGAGCAGATCGCCGTGGAGGCGATGAAGCGAGGAGCCAGCGATTATATCGTCAAAGATATAGAGGGCGGGTACCTCGATTTACTGCCGACCGTCATCAAGCGGGCGTTAGAGCAAAAGCGCCTTCGAGAGGCCAAGCGTAGGGCAGAGGAAGCATTGTTTAGATATGCCGCTGAGTTGGAAGCCCGTAACGAGGAATTGGACGCCTTTGCCCACACGGTGGCTCACGACCTCAAGGGGGCATTGGGCCAGGTCGTGGGCTATGCCCAGGTGCTGGCAGAAGATCCGGGCGTCTTCGACGACGAGTCGTTGGCCCGGTATCTCCAGCGGATTGCCAAACATGGTCGGAAGATGAGCAGTATCATCGACGAGTTGCTTCTCTTGGCCAGCGTGCGTAAGGCCGGGAGCGTGCAAATGACGAAGTTGGATATGTCTGCGATTGTCCATGATGCGCTAGAACGGCTGGATTACCTGGTCGAGGGTTGTCAGGCCAAGATCATCTTTCCGGAGACGTGGCCGCTAGCGTGGGGCTATGGCCCCTGGGTCGAAGAGGTGTGGCTTAACTACCTCAGCAACGCGATCAAATATGGTGGAAATCCACCAATTGTGACGTTGGGAGCGATAAAAAAGGACGACGCCGGTTGGGTGCGTTTCTGGGTGCGGGATAATGGCGCTGGCCTGACCGGAGAGGAGCGAGCGCGCCTGTTCACGCCATTCACCCGGCTCGACCGGGTGGGGACCAAGGGACACGGGTTGGGGCTATCTATCGTGCGGCGTATCGTGGATAAGCTGGGAGGGCAGGTAGGCATCGAAAGCGTGGTGGGTGAAGGCAGCCTGTTCTGGTTCAGTTTGCCGGCTGAATCGAGATCGGTGGACGATATAACGAATTCGGAAGAGGAAGATTTTGTGTTGCACCTGAGACAATTTCGGCCCTGAATGCCTGGGGTTTTCCTGTAATCGACGATGGGAGAGATCGTGTGCTAGACGAGACCCGTCTCTATGAACGAGCAGCGCAGAAGTTGCATCAGCGCAACCGTGAGTTGGCCTTGCTCAACAGGGCCAGTCACATCATCAATGCGACTCTGGATCTGGATGAGGTGTTGGTCACCGTCCTGGAAGAGGTTCGGGGTCTGTTGGACGTGGTCGCCTGTTCGGTTTGGCTGGCTGATCCCATCACCAATGAATTGGTCTGCCGCCAGGCGACCGGTCCGAGGACCGAGATGGTGAAGGGATGGCGCCTGGCCCCGGGAGAGGGTATCGCCGGGTGGGTTTTCACCCATCGGAAAAGCGCGATTGTAGCGGATGCTTTGAGGGACGAGCGGCATTACGAAGCGGTAGAAGAAAAAGCAGGCCTGGTCGTGCGTTCGATCTTGTGCGTGCCGCTAGAGGTCAAACAACGGCCCATCGGTGTGCTACAGGTTCTGGACATTGAGGTGGATCGGTTTGACGAGGAAAATCTCGTGTTGATGGAGATGTTGGCCCGCTCCGCTGCCATTGCTATCGATAACGCGCGCTTGGTGGATGCACTGCGGCGGCGCACCGTCGAGTTGTCGTCCCGTAACGTGGAGTTGGAACGTATCGCCTACCTGGCCTCTCATCACCTGCGCTCTCCCCTGGTCAACTTGCAGGGCTTTGCCGGGGAGTTGCGCCATGCCTTTGGGGAGATCGACGGCGTCGTCGCGAATTTGTTGCCCCACCTAACAGGAGAACAGCAGCAGATCATCCAGGTCGTTCGAGAAGACGTGACAGAGGCTTTGAATTTTATCGAGCTTTCGGTGGCGGAGATGGGGCGCCTGAGCGATGGGCTGTTGAAACTCTCTGAGCTAAGCCGATTCGAGTTCAAGTTAGAACGTGTAGACGTGGAAGATCTCGTTCACACGGTCTTACAGTCGTTGGGCTATCCTTCGAATGAGCGGGATATCGAGATCATGATCAGCCCATTGCCCCAGGTGGTCGCCGACCGGAAAGCGTTGACGGTGATCGTCGAAACGCTTCTGAGCAACGCGATGAATTACCTGCTCCCCGCTCGACCGGGGCGGATCGAGATCTCGGCCGAGAGCGCGCCGAAGGAATATATTTTTCACGTCCGCGACAACGGACGAGGTATCGCGGAACAGGATATGGACAAGGTTTTTGCGCCGTTCCGGCGAGTGGGCAGGCACCAGAACCCCGGAGAAGGCATGGGCTTGGTTTACGCTCAGACCCTGGTTCGGCGTCACGAGGGCCGATTATGTTGCGAGTCTGAAGCAGGGGTAGGCACGGAATTTATATTTACGATTGCTAAACATCTTGGGAAAGGGTAAGGCATTGAAAGAAATTCGTATTTTGCGAAAGGGAGGGTCTATGTCGGAAGCACAGGAGGTGACCATTCTGCTGGTCGAGGATGATCCAGGACACGCCCGGTTGATCGAGAAAAATCTGCGGCGCTCGAGCATCACCAATGACATCGTGAAGGTCGGCGATGGCCAACAGGCGCTCGATTATCTTTTTGGAAGCGGGCAATACGAGACGGCGGGATATGCGATCCCTTTGTTGGTGCTTTTGGATCTGAATATGCCGGTGATGGATGGGTATCAAGTCCTGGAACGCATCAAGGCGGACGAAAGAACGCACTGCGTGCCAGTCATTGTGCTGACGACGACCGACGACGCCCGAGAAGTATCACGGTGTTATCAATTGGGATGCAACGTGTACGTGACCAAACCGGTGGATTATCAACAGTTTTCTGAGGCTATTCGGAAGCTAGGATTATTTCTATCAGTCGTGACGCTGCCATAAGGGAGGGGACGAGGAGGAAGTTTTGGCCAAGCATGCATTGGGGCGGTCAAGACGTGTTCTGTGCGTGGCGCGAGGGGCGACGTGGACGCATCAGGTCCATGATGCGCTGGCAGAGGTGGGATATATCGTCGATCTGGCGTGTGACGATGCCGGGGTGATTGAAATTGGGCCATCCTACGACGCCGTGCTTCTCGATCTGACGTCACCGGAGACTGAGGCGTTGGACCTCGTCCGGCGCCTGGCGTCAAGGGCGTCGTTGCCCCCCTGTATCGTCGTCGTCGAGGCCGGTGCGGAAAAGGTCGCCGTCAAGGCGATGCAACTGGGCGCAAGCGATTACGTCGTTCGAGATCGGGAAGGCTTTTTTATCGATTTGTTGCCTTTCGTGCTTGGGCAGGCGTGCGATCGCCGGGGTCAGGTCGCGCTGGATGAACTTCAGGAACGGAGCCGGCGAGAGCTAGACGCCGTCCATGCCGTTTCTCAGACACTGTCATCCCCGATAGGCTTGCGAGAGACGTTGGATCAGGCCCTTTCGTGCCTGGTCGACGTGTCGGGGTTCGCCGGCGGATCTATCGCCCTGGTCGAGGAACGGACGGGGCAGATGAAGCTGGTCAGCCACGTGGGATTGCCGAAGTCCCTGGTGCAACACTTGCAGCGCCAACCGTTACAAGATGCCCAGTGCGACTTCGCCTATCGCGATTGCATCCCGACCCGGTCGGAAGAACAGCGGAAAGATGCGCCAGTGGAAGAGGGAAAACTGTTGAGTGCCGGTTTCCAGTCCTACGTCGGAGCGCCCATCGTCCACAAAAACCAGGCTTTGGGCACGCTTTGCCTTTTCGATACGATGGCCCGCCCTATGGCCGAGGTCGATTATGATCTTTTAGCCATCATTGGCCGGCAAATTGGCGTCGCGGTAGAGAACCGACGCCTTTTCGAGGACATTATGCGCGAGCGAGAGATCGCTCACACGCTGCTCGATACAGCAGAGGCGCTCAGCGCTATCCTGCGACTGGATCAGTTGTTGGAGCGGGTGTTGGATGAATTGCAGCGTGTCGTGCCGTATGACGCGGCCTCTATCAGTTTGTTCTCGGATGATGGGCGTTTTCAGGACGGCCGGTGGCAGGATCGAGGTGTTGCCGTCTCCCTGGTCGCCGCCCGGGGGATGGCGCCAGGGAAAGCGTCTCACCCACCGGGTGCGCTGGCGTCGTTCCCACTGTTCCAGCGCGTGGTGGAAGATCAGAGGCCGGTCATCATCGCCGATACACGCGAGGTAGCATCCGAGGATCTGGCCCCGACGCTTGATCTCCTCAGTGCCTGCATGTGCGTTCCACTGATTTACCGCAACCGTATCGTTGGCGTCATGATGATCAATTCTCGAACCCCAAATGCTTACGATGAGGAGATGGCTCGCCTGACGTTCGCTTTCGCTCACCAGGCGGCCCTGGCCATCGAAAACTCCCGTTTGTATGGTCAGACCCAATCCCAATTACGTGAGGCGCTTTTATTGCATAGCGTGACGGCGGCCCTGGCCTCTACACTGGACCGGGAACAGATGTTGCCTTACGTGGCCCATAGTCTGTGTGAGCTGTTGAACGGAAGCAGTGCACGGATTTATACGCCGGACAAGTCCTTCGAAACGGTAAGAGTGGTAGCCGATTACAGGGCCTCGGGGGCGACCGAGGATGAGAAGCGGCCCGTTTTGGAACGCGCTTACGCGCTATCGATTCTGCCGACTGTCCGTGAAACGCTCTCTCGCGCTCGCCCCCGACAACTGCACATATCGGATGACGACCTGGATTCCCACGATCGGGCGATGTTGTCGTCTTTGGGGGTGCAGTCAGCTCTGTTCTTGCCCATGGTGGCCCACGAGCGCGTCGTCGGATTAGCCGCGCTACACGATAGCCAGAGCGCCCGTCGCTTTACCCAGGGTGAAATCGCCCTGGGACAAACGCTCACGCATCAGGCAGCCGTCGCCATAGAACACGCGCGTCTTTTCCACGAGACTCAGAAATCGGCCCGACAGATCGAGGCGCTTTACCGGACGAGCCGGGCGCTGTCATCCTCCCGGGACGAGGATCAATTGATGTGCACCATTCTGGAGGCGGTGCATGAGACGCTCGATTGCGAGTACGTGCTGATCTCTACGGTGGATGAGGATGCCCGAAAGATCGGCGTGCGACACGGTATCTGGCAGGGAGAATTCGACACCTACCCCGAGTGGATCGAGATGGCCCAATATGCGTTGGATCAATCCGATATTTTGACCGACGTGTACCGGACCGGGCGCACCGAGGTCATTGAGGGCTGGGACGAGCGTTTCAATCGCGAGGTCTGGGAGAGGTTCGAACACGAGCAGTTCTTGCGCGTGTTCATGCCGATCAAGATGCGCGAGCGGGTCATCGGCGTCGTCGAGGTTGGTTACGATAAATGGGGTAAAAACGAGGTTAGTGACGAGGAAATTCAACAATTGACCATGTTTATGGACCAGGCAGCCGTGGCCCTGGAGAATGCCCGCTTGTTCGACGAGGCCAGCCGGCGGGCGCGCGAGATGCAGTTCCTCCACGACGTGAGCCTGGCTGCAGTGACCAAGATGGGGCTGCGAGAGACGCTCCAGGAGGCGGCTCATGCCCTGTCCGAAGAGCTCGCAGGGACCCGAATCGCTTTCTGGCTTTTTTCTCCCGAGAGCAACTTGTTGTGCCTGGAGGCCGGCGTGGGTTATCCAAAGAACCTGGTTGGGAATTTGCGGCTCAAGTTGGGCGAGGGGCTGAGTGGATGGGTGACCCGGCATGGAGAGGCTGCCTCTATCCCAGACGTGCGCTTTGATCGGCGCTATTACCAGGTTATCCCCGGCGCTCGCTCCGAGATGTGCGTTCCTTTGACCGCCGCTTCGACCACCATCGGGGCGTTGAGCGTCGAGAGCCCCCACGTCAATGCCTTCACCAACGACGACCTCCGGCTGGTGAGCGCATTGGCCAGCAATCTGGCCCTGCTCGTCGAACGCGGACGCCTTTTCTCGGAGGTGGAGGAGGCCCGTTTCGAGTTGCAGCAGCGGGCGGCGGCGCTGGAACAGGCCAACGCGCGCTTGCAGGAGTTGGATCGCCTGAAGGATCAATTTTTTGCCAGCGTCAGTCACGAGTTCCGGACACCGCTTAATTCCATCATCGGTTTTGCCGAGGTCTTGCTCAAGGGTATGATGGGCGAGCTATCGACCAAGCAGGCCACGAGTGTTCGATATATTCTTTCCAGCGGTGAAGACCTCCTGGCGATGATCAACGATATCCTGGATTTCTCAAAACTTCAAGCAGGCCGGATGGCGCTGGATGTGGAAGCCTTTGAGGTTAAGTCCTTGTTAGAGGAAGTCCAGGCGACCATCACCCCGCTGGTCGAGAAAAAGACCCAGGCACTGGTGCTGGACGTGGACAGCGACTTGCCACTGCTCACGGCCGACCGTTTTCGAGTCAAGCAAATCCTGTTGAACCTTCTGAGCAACGCCAACAAATTCGCCCCTGATGAGGGACAGATTGCCCTTTCCTGTACCCTGCCCGATCCCGACACGATGTGTTTCTCCGTCACCGATAATGGCCAGGGAATCAAGCGCGAGGATCAGGAGATCATTTTCGAGGATTTTGGACAGGCGGGAAGTTCATCTCGCTTGAAAGTGGCGGGAACGGGCCTGGGATTGGCGATCAGCAAACGGTTAGTCGAGTTGCACGGCGGGGGGATTTGGGTTGAGAGTGAGTACGGTCGAGGGGCGACGTTTTCTTTCATCTTGCCCCTGGATGGTGGATGAGGTGGTTAGTATCTTCTCAATAAGTAGGGGAAGGTGGAGTGTTTGCGGGCGGCTTTGCCGCCCGCAAACACTCCACCCCCGGTTTATTGAGAAGATACGTGGATGAGGTGAATGGTTGGGGATCGATAAAAGTACAGGGGGGGGATAGGGATGATGGCTAAGACGATTTTGGTCGTCGAGGATAGTGCGTTGAACCGTAAGTTGGTCGAGACGATTTTAAAGGCCCATGGGTATCGCTTGCTATTGGCACAGGATGGAGAGGGCGCGATCGAGATCGCCACGGCAGAACAACCCGATTTGATTTTGATGGACATGCAATTGCCCCAGATCAGCGGTTATGAAGCGACCCGCGTTCTCAAATCGCAACCCGAAACGGCTCACATCCCCATCGTGGCTCTGACCGCTCACGCGATGCCGCAAGAGCGAGAACAGTTTCTTGAGGCCGGTTGTGATGGCTATATCACCAAGCCCATCAACACCCGCGCCTTTCCGAATCAAGTACGGCAGTATCTAGAGGATCAAGATTGAGGTTCTTGAACTGATCCGTCTACGTTTTTGGGAAGATGTATGGGTTCAAGGTGAACGAAGACGAGATCCACAGAGGCTATCGTTTCAACTTCGCCCTGAACTTGATCGGCGATCTGGTGTGCCTGGTAGAGCGAGATTTCACCGTCGACGTCGATGTGCATATCGACCCGCACCTGGGGGCCGACGTGGTCGGCGATGACCTGATGGACGCCCAATACGCCCGCTACCGTCGAGGCGCTTTCGACGATCTGCTCGACGAGCGCTGGATCGGCGCGGCGTCCGGTGAGATAGCCGATATTTTCGTACAGAATCTCCCAGGTTGAGCGAAAGATCCACAGCGCGACGAGGATACCGGCGATAGGGTCGGCCAGGGGATGCACCAGGCGGGCGCCCCACACCCCGGCGAGAGCGGCGGCCGAGGTCAAGACGTCAGAGAGATTGTCACGCCCGGTCGCTGCAATGGCCGGGCTGTTTGCCTGTTGGCCGATTCGATTGACGACGACGTACATGAGCACCTTGATCAGCCCGCTGCCCAGTAACACGGCTGTTGGCCATCCGGTTTGAATCGGGGGGGCGTCGGACAGAAAGCGCTGGATGCCCTCCCGAATCGCTGCCAGGCCGGCCGCCGTCATTGCGGCCGCGATCAACAAACTGACCAGCGGCTCGAAGCGGCTGTGTCCCTGGGGATGGGAG
>OMKS01000633.1_pt1 | contig 32597 bp, 23 predicted proteins | sample 1674721 | NCBI WGS metagenome assembly OMKS01 (sample SAMN06264996, study PRJEB25208) | sediment metagenome | isolation source: hot spring sediment | place: USA: California | collected 2014-09-02 | reverse complement strand
CAAACGATCACATAAGCATTTTTAAGTCATTAAATATCAATGGACCACGACAGTTTTTAGGCATTCAGGACAGCGAAAATCCATAGTAACACGACTCGTTTTTAAGAGGGCTATATAACCGAATCAATAACATAGGTTTAACAGCTTATTTTTTCACCTAGTACTGTCGAACACCAGCTCAGGTGTTTTTGGAAAATTCTCACGTGTTTTTCTGAATATCTCACGAGTTTTTCGGAAAATGTCCTGTGTTTTTTAAAAAATCTCACGTGTTCTTGGAAAAATCTCACTTGTTTTTTTGAAAAACACGGTTTATTACCCCTGCATCGGGAAATCTGCGCCTCCATTCAGAAGACTTAACCCACGCAAACAACTTCACATGAACCGGTAAGGCGTGAGTGCCCCGCCCCTTCCTGGTTTGTTTTTTCTCTTTTGAACGGCATTTTCTATTCACAATAAATAATGGAGGGCAAAACGTAAGGAGATAAAATTTTTCTGTAGTTATAACTTTTTTTTCTGTAAGTACAACTTTTTTTTCCGTAGTTATAACTTTTGAAAACGTAGTTACGATTTTTAATTCTGTAGTTACACAATTTTTTTCTGTAGTTATAAAACGGGGCTGTCATCGATAACTATTCCTAAAAAGATGCCCGACAGAAGATTTCGGGCATGACCCATGGGGGGTGAAGAGATTGCCCGTGAAAAACTCCGTTCGGTCAGGATCGCGACCCAGGACGGGACTCTTTCCCTTCCGATCTTCGAGGCCCGGATTTTCGAAAAGGCCGGATGATGAACCGGTTGTTATGGAAATATCACGGGTGCAGACTTTCTCTTGAAAAAAATCATGCGTCGTTTTTTGCTTGACATTGGTTTCGTTGTTTTATATTATAAATCCGATGATATCCCATCCCGATTCATTTCTTATTTGATCCTATCGAAATCATTTCTTACATTTCCAACCGATACCCGCTAAACATCCTGGCCGGGTAAACCCCGATCCTGGGAGGAAGAAAATGGAATCCGTCCGGACACTCGCCGGAATGATCGACCATTCCCTGTTGCATCCCACCCTCACCGACGAACAGCTCGAAGCCGGCTGCGCCCTGGCGAAACGATACGCCACCGCCTCCGTGTGCATCAAACCCTACGCCGTCCCCCGGGCCGCGGAATGGCTGGAAGGATCCGTCGTCCGGGTCGGCACGGTGATCGGATTCCCCCACGGCAACGCATCCCTGGACATCAAGGTGAATGAAACCGAACGGGCCTGCCGGGACGGCGCCGTGGAAGTGGACATGGTGGTCAACATCGGCCGGGTGCTGGGCGAAGACTGGGCGTATGCGGACCGGGAAATCCGCGCCGTGCTCGCGGCCTGCAGGGACCGCCGGGCCGTGCTCAAGGTCATCTTCGAAAACGACTACCTGAAGGAAGACCGCTTCAAAATCCGCCTCTGCGAAATCTGCCGCGAGGCGGGCGCCGATTACGTGAAAACCTCGACCGGATACGCCTTCGTGAAAGACACGGACGGACGCTGGGTTTCCCGGGGCGCCGCGGACGGGGACCTGAAACTCATGCTGCGCCACGCCGGCCCGGCGATGAAGGTGAAGGCCGCCGGGGGGATCCGCACGCTGGACGACCTGCTGCGGGTCCGGGCGCTGGGCGTCTCCCGCGTCGGCGCCTCGGCCACGGAAAGCATCCTGAAAGAGGCCCGGGAACGATTCGGGACGGATCCGCCCTGAATGATCCCGTCCGGAAGGCGAACGGAAAGGGAACACCCTGATGACAAGGAGGAAAACGGATGACTGACAGGAAGACCGCCGTCATCGGCGCCGGGTTCATGGGACCCGCCCACACCGAGGCGCTGCGCCGGCTGGGCATCCCGGTGGCCGGCATTCTCGGCGCGGACCGGGCCGAATCCGAAAGCGCCGCAAAAAAGCTGGGCATTCCCAGGGCGTACGGGAGTTACCGGGAAGTCCTCGAGGACGACGTCCTCGCCGTGCACCTGACCACGCCCAACAAGTTTCATTTCGCCATGGCGAAGGAGGCGCTCGAGGCGGGCAAGCACGTGCTCTGCGAGAAACCGCTCGCCATGACGTCCGCCGAAACCGCCGTGCTCGTGGAGCTGGCCCGGAAGACCGGACTCGCCGCGGCCGTGAATTACAACATGCGCTTTTACCCGCTCGCCGTGGAGGCGCGGGAACGGATCCGGTCCGGCGAACTCGGCGAGGTCTATTCCGTCGTGGGCAGCTATGTGCAGGACTGGCTGCTCTATCCGACCGATTACAACTGGCGCGTGCTGGCCGGGGAAGGCGGGGCGGTGCGGGCGATCGGGGACATCGGCACGCACTGGATGGACCTGGTCCAGCACATCACCGGCCTGAAGATCGCGGAAGTGTTCGCGGATCTGAAGACCGTCCACCCCGTGCGCAAGCGGCCCAAAGGCGAGGTCGAGACCTTCTCCGGCAAGGTGCGGGAAATCCGGGCGACCGAAGACGTGCCCGTCAGTACCGAAGACTGCGGATCCGTCCTCTTGCGCTTCGACAACGGGGCCCGGGGCTGCCTCTGGGTCTCCCAGACCACGGCCGGGAGGAAGAACTGCCTCCGCTGCGAGATCGCCGGATCCGGCGAAGCCCTCTGTTGGGACAGCGAGACTCCCAACGAATTGTGGATCGGCCGGCGTGACCGGGCCAATGAACGGCTCCTCAAGGATCCCGGCCTGGTGTCGGAAGCGGCGCGGGCGGTGATCGGATATCCGGGCGGCCACAACGAAGGCTACCCGGACACCTTCAAACAATCCTTCCGCGCCTTTTACGAGTTTATCGCGGGGAACGATCCCGGCGCCGAACCCGGATTCGCCACCTTCGCCGAAGGGCATCACGAAGTCGTGCTCTGCGAGGCGATCCTCAAAAGCCACCGGGAAGGATGCTGGGTCAATGTCAAATCGTAGGGAGGAAACATGGACAGGATGCAATGGATTTTCTGCCTGGCGGCCGCCGTGTTGCTGACCGGATGCGCGGGAAGCGAGAAACCGGCCTTCACCGTCCGCCGGGGAACGAACATCTCACACTGGCTCAGCCAGAGCGACCGGCGCGGGGAGGCGCGCGAGGCCTGGTTCACGGAACAGGATGTGGCCTTCCTCGCGGGACTCGGACTCGACCACCTCCGCATCCCGGTGGACGAGGAACAGCTCTGGGACGAGGCGGGCGAGAAGGAACCGGAGGCCTTCCGTCTGCTCCACGCCGGGCTGGAATGGTGCGCCCGGCACAACCTCCGCGCGATCGTGGACCTGCACATCCTGCGGTCTCATCATTTCAACGAGCCCGTGATCCGGCTCTGGACGGATCCCGCGGCCCAAGACCGGTTCGTCCGGCTCTGGCGCGACCTGTCGGAGGAGCTGAGGGGATATCCCGTAGACAGGGTGGCCTACGAGCTGATGAACGAGGCGGTCGCGGACGACCCGGAAGACTGGAACCGGCTGGCGGCCAGGGCTTACGCCGCGATCCGCGAGAACGAGCCGGAACGCGTCATCGTGATCGGCTCGAACCGTTGGCAGATCGTCCATACCTTCGACGCCCTGAAGGTGCCTGAAAACGACCCGCACCTCCTGCTCAGCTTCCATTTCTATACGCCCATGCCCCTCACGCATTACAAGGCGCCCTGGTGGCGAGACGGCGGGGAATACGCAGGACCGGTCCGGTATCCCGGGAGGATCGTGAAGGAGGACGACCTGGCCCCCTATCCCGAAAACGTCCGGGACGCCATCCGCGGGGACAACGGATTCTATACGCGCGACAGCCTCGAGGCGCTGCTGGAGAAACCGCTCCGGAAACGCGCGGAGACCGGGCTGCCGCTCTACTGCGGGGAATGGGGCTGCCTGCCCACGGTTCCGGAAACGGACCGGCTCGCCTGGTATCAGGACATGGTGACGATTCTGGAAAAACACGGCATCGGCTGGGCGACGTGGGATTACAAGGGGGATTTCGGCCTGATCGACCGCGAGGGCAGGCCCGTGGAAGAACTGATCGCGGTGCTGTTGGATCTGTGACGGATTTTATCTTGACGGGATAGTTGAAAGTTCATAAAGTCCATCTGACCCCGGTTGTCGCGCATCTTTACCGCGCGATATCGGGTGTCTTTTGGGGGCAGGGGCAAAGGGTGTATCCCCGATAAAACCACTTCCCGTAGAAAGAACGGGACAGGCGGGGAAGACAGAGTTTTGCATTACTCGAAATCCGCCGGGAAGTCGCCCCTTCCCTCCTCCGTGTCTCCGTTTTGCCGGTTGTTGCGTTCCCGGTTCTGACGATTGAAGGCGTACCGGATGTTCAGCATGACCTGGGGCGCCTCTCGGGTGAAGCGGCTGGAGGAAGAAAAATCCGGCCCTTCCGAGGAGAATTCAAATTTCCCGGTGCGGAAAACATCGCGGACCTGCAATGTCAGCGTGAGGGATTTGTCGAAAAATTCCTGTTTGACGGCCGCGTCCGCGGTCATGAAGCCTTCCCTGCGTCCCTGCGCCGACACCGTGGGGCTGTTGTAGCGCCCGTTCACCTGGATCTGGGTCGAAGGGCCCAGCCGGAAGACATTGTTCAGCCGGGTGGTCCAGTTGAAACTGCCGCGCGAGAAGGGCTTGTCATAGAGGACTCCCTCGATCCGGTACTCGTAGAGATTCCCCATCAGGTTCATGTTCCACCCTTTCATCACGTCCATGTTGAGCATGAGCTCGCAGCCGAGGGCATAGTCGGTTCCCACGTTCTCGACCGAGTGAAGCGTGACGTCGGCGTCGTATACCGACCGGACCCGTTCGACCTTGTTGTGATTGACCCGGTAATAGACCTCCGAGGACAACATGTTCTTCCCCACATGGGTCTGAAATCCGAGTTCGTAGGAATCGATGGATTCCGGTTTCAGGGCGGGGTTGCCGATCCGGACGTTGTAGGCGTCCATCCAGGTCGGGAAGGGTTCGAGCTCCCAGCCGCGCGGCCGGGAGATCCGCCGGGTATAGCTCGCCATGAGCTGTCTGTGGCCGCGGGGAAATTGATAGGACACATGCCCGGTCGGGAAATAATCCCATTCATCGAGTGAAAACGTTTGATCCGCCCTGGGGAGTTCGATGATCCGATACGTGTACTCCCCGCGCAGACCGCCCTGATATCCGAACGGGCCCAGCTTTCCGGAATAGGTGGCGTAGAGGGAATGGATGTCCGACAGATAGTCCGTCCGGTGCGCAAAGTCCGGCTGGTCCACATACAGTCCGGCCGCGGGATCGAACATGGCAAGCCCGGTGATGTCCCGGGACCGGTGAAACCGGCTCTGGTATCCGGCCTCGAACCGGTCCTCGCCGAGCGGGAGGGTATAATCGACCTTGGTGCGCAGGTCTCTGGACGGCCCGTCCTCCGAGGCCCTGCGTCCGCTCTCGATCCGTTCAGACGCATCCAACAGTTCGTCGGTGTTCTTTTCACGTCCGTCCCGTCGGCTCAAATAAATGAGGGTGGCGAGCTCGTGGCCCCGGGCCGGGAACCGATGGAGCCAGGACAGACTCGCCGAGTAGAAGGTGTTCGAACGCGTCCGTTCTTCCAGGCTGGTGTAGAAGAGCGGATCCGGATCCCTGTACGTCCAGGCCCTGAAATCCTGTTCCGAACCCCCCCCGAATCTGCCCTTCCCGATCCGGGTTTCGAGGTTGAACAGGTCCCTCTCCGCGAGGTTGTAGGAGAGTCCGCCGCGGAATCCCGTGGAGATCCGGCCCCTGCGCGAGGTGCCGTCGGAATGGATGTACGAGGTGATTTCCTCATGTGTGGTGCGGTTCTGCGATTCGCGTGTCCCGTCGAACATGAAATGGCTGTAGTCGAGGCCGAGTACCACGCCGAGACGGTCGGTCTTGTTTTCGGTCAGGATGTTGCCGCCGTATTTGTCCCCGAGCCCGGCGTCCAGATTGAAGAGGGCGCTGCGTCCGGACCGTTGGTCTTTCTTCATGACGACGTTGATGATGCCCGCGGTGCCGTCCGGGTTGTATTTCGCCGAGGGGTTGGTGATGATCTCGATGTTGTCGACCGCGCTGGCGGGTATCTGGCGTAACGCATCCGCGGCATCGAGCACCGTGGGCCGTCCGTCGATGAGCAGCTGAAAATTGCCGCTGCCGCGCAGGCTCACATTCCCCTCGATGTCCACGGTGACCGAGGGCACGTTCTCCAATACTTCCGTCGCGGAACCCGAAACCGCGGTCTGCATCTGATCCACGTGAATGACCTTCTTGTCGATTTCATAGGTCATGACGGGTTTCTCGCCCTCGACCCCCACGCCCTCGAGCAGGAGGACCGCCTGCCGGAGCGAGATGCTTCCCAGGTCCTGAACGGGCTGATCCGCCGAAAGAACGACGCCCGTTCTCTTCTCGGCTTCGAACCCCATGAACCGGACTTCGAGATCGTACCGTCCCGGACGGATGTTGTCGAGACGGAACCGTCCTTCCCTGTCGGTGATGGTGCCGGTGACCTGGGTGTCCGTATCCGGTTCGAGGATCAGGATGTTGGCGTATTCGACGGGCGTATCGAGAGGCCCGGTGACGACCCGCCCGACGACCCCGACGCCGCGGGGACGGCGGGATTCCTGCCCCTGGATATGTCCTGTAACCATCAGTAAGACTGCAAAAAGAAAGGCGGTTTGACGTGTCATCGGTTTCTTTTCTCCGGGATGCGTGATTGGAAACACCGTGGATCCGCGCGGGATCGCACATCATAAACACATATTCAACGCTTTTTCATGATGCAGGTTTCGCAACCTGTCATTTTTTACAATTCCACACGATTCCGTGACATTCCGGAAAAAAAAACAAAAAAAGGAGATTGGGATTGCATCGGAAGAAAATAATCGGGATATTTCAGGAAAACGGATCGTTCCCGAGGAGGTGCCTGATGGTGCGTATTCTGATGCCGCTTTTTTTCCTGGGCCTCGGCCCGGTGTTTGCTGACGGATCTCCCTGTCCCGCGGATGTCATCGACACATCCGAGGGGCCGCTTCGGATCACGATGATCGGCCACGCCAGCCTGATGTTCGAATTCGACGGCAGGGTGATCCATGTGGATCCGTTTACCCGGGTGTCGGATTATGACGCTCTGCCCCGGGCCGACCTCATCCTGATCACGCATGAACACGGCGACCACTGCGACCCGCTGGCCGTGGAGAAAATTTCCAAGGCGGAGACGGAAATCATCCTGTCGCGGGCGGCTTTCGACAGACTCGGATCGGGCGTGATCCTGGAGAACGGGGACACCGCCACGGCATCCGGAATCCGAATCGAAGCCGTGCCCGCGTACAACATCCGGCACAAGAGAGACGGCGGAGAACCGTATCACCCCGGAGGCCGGGGGAACGGATACGTCCTCACGTTCGGGGACAGACGGATCTACATCGCCGGGGATACGGAAAATATCCCCGAAATGAAGACGCTGGAAAAGATCGACGTCGCCTTCCTGCCCATGAACGTGCCGTATACCATGACGCCGGAGATGGTCGCCGATGCGGCCGCAGCCTTCCGCCCGAAAATCCTCTATCCCTATCATGAGGGGGATACGGATCCGGACAGGCTGATCCGGTTGCTGGAAAACGAACCGGATATCGAGATCCGAACACGCAACCCCCGTGAAAATAATCCTTGACTTGATCCGGCTGTTCCATTATTTTACATCCGTGTCTATCCGCACTTTCACGAAGCGGGTTTTTTTAAAAACGACTGTGTGTACGTAAACATATCGATGACGACGATCAGGCACATCGCAGAGATTGCCGGTGTTTCCATCGGCACGGTGGACCGGGTGCTTCACGGCCGGGGCAAGGTCGCCCAGGCCACCGAAGCCCGCGTCCGGCGCGCGATCGCAGAAACCGCCTACAAGCCCAATGTCTTTGCACGCACCCTGAAGCTCGGAAGGCGTTTCCGCTTCGGGGTCGTCATGCCGTATCCCGAACAGGACGGCGGATACTGGCGGCTCCCCCTTCACGGCGTCGAAAGGGCGGGGAGGGAACTCGCCTCCCAGAAAGTCGAGACGATTCCCCTGTTTTTCGACAAATACGGAGACGGCCTTCCCGGGGATTTTTTCGGACGGATTGCAGACACGAAACCGGACGGGCTACTCGTCGCGCCCATCCTGACCCGGCTCTTCATCGACTTTTTCTCTTCTCTCCCGGACAGAATCCCGTATGTGTTTTTCGATTCCGACCTTCCCGGCCTTCACCCGCTCTGCGTGATTACCCAGAACGCCCACCGGAGCGGCCGTCTGGCCGCAGAACTGTTGTCCAAAATCATGCGGGAAGAAACCGAGGTGGCCGTCGTGAAGGTCATGCCGGATGATTATCACCTCGCGGCACGGGTCGAGGGCTTCCTGGCCTACATGGCCTCGGCCGGGCGTCGGGCCCATGTCCATGAAGCCGAAATCGGAAGGGATCCGGACAGCATTCATCGTGTCCTGTCCGTCTGCCGGACGCGCTATCCCCGTCTCGGCGGCCTGTTTGTCACGAACGCCCTGACCTACCGGGTCGCCCAGGCCGTGGACAGGATGCAGATGCATCCCCGGCCCGCACTCGTCGGATATGATCTCATCCAGGCCAATGCCGGGTGGCTGCAACGGGGCGGCATCGATTTCATCATCAGCCAGCAGCCGGAAATGCAGGGCTACTTGGGCATTCGCCAGCTTTACCGGCATGTCGTGCTGAACGAGCCCCCGGATGCGAGGGTGTCCATTCCGCTGGATATCATCACACGGGAAAACATGTCACGAAACACGGAAAATCCAGACAAGGAGGGATGATGCTTGATCGTTCAGCGTGGGGAAAAATCGGAACTCGGGAAATATTCCTGTTCACCGTTTCGAATGCCCGCCGGATCACCGCGAAAATCACCAATTACGGGGGAATTCTGGTATCGCTCGAAGTCCCGGACAGATTCGGAAAAACCGGAAATGTTACCCTGGGTTATCCCGACCTGGCCGGATACCAGGCGGATTCTTTCTTCATCGGCGCCACGGTGGGGCGTTTCGCCAACCGGATTGCAGGCGGCAGGTTCTCCCTGAACGGCGAGACCATTCAACTTCCCCAAAACAACGGCCCCCATCACCTGCACGGCGGACCCCAGGGGTATTACAAACGGGTCTGGGATGCCGAGGGCTTCGAGAAAAACGGAGCCTGCGGCGTTATCCTCACCTATCTCAGCGCCAATGGAGAAGAAGGGTATCCCGGAAACCTGCACGTCAAAGTTGTTTATACACTGACGGATCAGGACGAACTGCGGATCGATTATGAGGCGACGACGGATCAACCGACACCCGTCAACCTCACCAATCATGCATACTGGAATCTGGCGGGAAAAGGAACGATCCGGGATCACACGTTGAAACTGTTTTCATCCCGCTACCTCCCGGTCGATGAGACGGCCATCCCTGTCGGAAAGCCCGCGCCGGTCGCCGACACCCCGATGGATTTTCTGACGGCGAAAGCCATCGGACGGGACCTGGCCAAAGTTCCCGGCGGCTTCGATCATTGTTATGTGCTGGACGCTTCGGATCAGGCGCTCGCCCCGGCAGCCAGACTCAAGGATCCGCAAAGCGGCCGCATTATGGAAATCCTCACGACCAAGCCCGCCATCCAGTTCTACAGCGGCAATTTCCTGGAAGGCGTTTTCCCGAAACACGGCGCGCTCTGCCTCGAGACCCAATATTATCCGGATTCGCCGAACCGGCCGGATTTCCCGTCCTGCATCCTGAGCCCGGGTAAGACCTACCGGCAGACCACCGTGCATCGTTTTCAGGTGGATGTGTAATCAAAAGGAAACCGGATTTGCACCGAAAGGAAAGGTTATGCCTGAAGATATTTACGTAATCGGACTCGATTACGGCACGGATTCCGTGCGCTCCATCCTGGTTCACGCCCTGACCGGGGAGGAGGTGAGCACCGCCGTGTACGACTATACCCGGTGGAAGGCGGGGAAATATTGCGATCCGGCCCGGAATCAATTCCGTCAGCATCCGCTCGATTATATCGAAGGGTTGGAATATACCATCCTCGAAGCCGTCCGGCAGGCGCCCGCCGGGACGGCACAAAAAATCAAAGGCATCGCGGTGGACACGACCGGTTCCACACCGGTCGCCGTGGACGAGACGGGAACGCCCCTCTCCCTCTTGCCCGGTTTCGAGGAAAACCCCGGCGCGATGTTCGTCCTGTGGAAGGATCATACGGCGGTCGAGGAAGCCGGGGAGATCAACGCGCTCGCGCGCTCCTGGGGCGGGACGGATTACACCCAATATGAAGGCGGGATCTACTCGTCGGAATGGTTCTGGGCCAAGATCCTTCACGTGCTGCGGTCGGACGAGAAAGTCCGCAAGGCGGCTTACTCGTGGGTCGAGCACTGCGACTGGATTCCGGCGCTTTTAACCGGCGTCCGGCACGTGGAGGACATGAAACGGGGACGCTGCTCGGCCGGCCACAAGGCCATGTGGCACGCGTCCTGGGGCGGACTGCCTTCCGAGGCGTTTCTGGTGAAACTGGATCCCCTGCTGGCCGGACTGCGGGAACGGCTGTACGAAGAAACGGTTACCAGCGATGCCGCCGCGGGGACGCTGGCGCCCGAATGGGCGAAGCGCCTGGGGTTGGGCGGGGATGTCGCGGTCAGCGTCGGCGCGTTCGATGCCCACATGGGCGCAGTGGGCGGCGGGGCAAAACCGTTCTACCTGACCAAAATCATCGGGACGTCCACGTGCGATGTGCTGATCGCACCCATGGCGGATTTCGGAGACAAGTTCGTGCGCGGCATCTGCGGCCAGGTGGACGGCTCCGTGATTCCCGGCATGCTCGGCCTGGAGGCCGGCCAGTCGGCCTTCGGTGATATTTACGCCTGGTTCAAACAGGTGCTCCTCTATCCGGTCGAAGAGATCGTCGGATCGAGCAGGCTGCTGGATGCCGGGACCCGGGAAAAACTCATCGCGGAAACATCGGAACGATTGATCCCGGAATTGACCAAAGCGGCGGAACAGATTTCCGTGGAGGTATCCGGCATCGTGGCGATGGACTGGATGAACGGCCGCCGCACGCCGGACGCGAATCAGCTCCTCAAAGGCGCCATCACGGGACTGAATCTGGGTTCGGACGCCCCGAAAATCTTTCGCGCACTCGTGGAAGCCACGGCATTCGGCGCGCGACAAATCGTGGACCGGTTCGCGGAGGAAGGGGTCCCGATCGAGGGCGTGATCGCGCTGGGCGGCATCCCGAAGAAATCCCCGTTCGTCATGCAGGTGCTGGCCGATGTACTGAACCGCCCGATCCTGGTGGCCCGCTCCGAACAGGCCTGCGCGCTGGGCGCCGCCATGTTCGCGGCGACCGCGGCGGGAATTCATCCGACGGTCGAGGCGGCTCAGGAGGCCATGTCGAGCGGATTCGAACATGAATACCGTCCCGACCCCCGAAACGCCGCGGTCTATGAGGAGCTATACGGGAAGTATTCCCGTTTGGGCGCCTTCATCGAGAAAGAGACGGGATCATGAACCCGTACCGAACCCTGAAACAGGAAGCCTGGGAAGCCAATATGGATCTTCCCAGACGGGGTGTGGTGATCTATACCTTCGGGAACGTCAGCGCGCTGGACCGGTCCCGGGGTGTGCTGGCCATCAAGCCGAGCGGCATCCCCTACGAGGAGCTGAAGGCGGACGACATGGTGGTGGTGGATCTGGAAAACAGGGTGGTGGACGGAAAACTGAACCCCTCTTCGGACACCCGGACCCATACGGTTCTCTACCGTCGCTTCACCGCCATCGGCGGCGTGGCGCACACCCATTCCTGCTATGCCACGGCCTGGGCCCAGGCCGGACGCGCCATCCCGGTTTACGGGACGACCCATGCGGATCACCTGGCATCGGACATTCCCTGCACCGCGATGATGGTCGATTCCGCCATCCGGGGCGATTATGAGGAGGAAACCGGAAACCAGATCCTGGCGGCGTTCCGGGATCTCAATCCGGATGAGGTGCAGATGGCGCTGGTGGCCGGACACGGTCCGTTCACCTGGGGCGACAGCGCGGGCCGGGCCGTGTACAATGCCGTGATCCTGGAGGAGCTGGCCAAAATGGCCTACCTCACGGAACGGATTCGTCCGGACACGCCCCGGCTGAAACAGACACTGATCGACAAACACTACTTCAGGAAACACGGCCGGGATGCGTATTACGGACCCCCCAAATCGGTGAAGGGATGATGAAGGCGGCGATGCTCACGGCCCCGGGGCGGATTGAAATCCGCGAAGTCCCCGACAAGCCGCTCCGGGCGGACACGGACGTGCGCATCCGGATCGATTTCGGAGGGATCTGCGGATCGGACCTGCACTATTTCCGGACCGGCCGGATCGGCGAACAGGTGGTCGCCGGCCCCCTCGTCGTGGGCCATGAATGCACGGGCACCGTCCTGGAAACCGGGAAGGCCGTCACCGCGGTCCGTCCCGGAGAGCGGGTGGCGGTTGAACCCGCGGTCTCCTGCGGCCGTTGCGATCAGTGCCGGACCGGACGGCCGAACACCTGCCGCCGCGTGCAGTTCATGGGGTGTCCCGGACAATTGGACGGCGCCCTGGTGGAAAACATCGTGATGCCGGAGACCAACTGCCTGCCGCTTCCCCCGGAACTTTCATCCGGGACGGCCGTGTTCTCCGAACCGGTGTCCATCGCGCTGTATGCCTGGCGGTTTCTGAAGGGTCTGGACATCCGGACCGTCGGCATCCTGGGCGCCGGACCGATCGGCCTCGCCGTCCTCATGGCCGCGCGGGAGCGGGCAGGCGTCCGGGCGCTTGTCACGGACCCGCTGGATGCCCGTCTGTCGGCGGCGAAAGCCCTGGGCGCCGACTGGACGGCCGGTCCGCAGGAGACGGATGTCCCGGACGCGCCCGAAGAATTCGACGCGGTCTTCGAGTGCTGCGGCCGGGAAGAGGCGATCGCCCGGGCCGCCCGACTTTTGAAACCGGGCGGACACCTCGTCATCGTGGGCATCCCCGAGACGGAATTTTTCCGGATCGACCTGCATGGCCTCCGCCGCGACGAAATCACCCTGTACAACGTGAGGCGGCAGAACGGCTGCCTGGAAGAGGCGATCGGTCTTTGCACGCGCCGCAGGAAAGAAATCGACGGGCTGATCACCCATTCGTTTCCGCTGGACGCCGCGCAGCAGGCCTTCGACCTGGCGGAAGGCTACCGGGACGGGGTCATCAAGTCCGTAATCCGGATGCAGGGTTGAAACGTCAACACGGCAAAAAATTCGTTAAGAAAAGGCGCAAAATGGAAACAAGAAATTATTCGATAATTCTTGTGATCACAGCGCTTCCCAATCTCATTTTGGCTGGACTGAACAACTCTCCTGTTTATGGATTTGGGATAGAAGTGGGTGTTGGACATAACCACTTCTTGAGATCCACGCCTTGTGGCATTAAAACGCCTGGAGACTTCGTTGCCGATCGAAAAGAGACGTATTTTACCCCAACCATTCGTGTGACCTGTCTCTTCAATCTGTCAAACAAATTTGATATGCAACCTTTTATGGGTTACAATCGTTTCGGAGGAAAAGGGAGTCGTGATATCTATTCTTTCGATGCGCTTGAACCGGGCATCTTCACCCACTATCGATACGCAAACCTGTCTTTTGGAATAGGGGCTAAAATCCATCGTATTTTACGCGTCCGATACCAGCGTTCATCATATCATGCGGATCGTACGGATTGGTTTGTCGAATATTCGAAAAATGTTGGCGCAAGAGTCTCTTATTCATTCAAACATATAAGTTTAAGCCTGGAATCATGGTTTGGTATCAATGATTTGACAGACGGTCTAGTAGATTCGGCCACTGTTTATGAAAATCATTATAGGATCATAGTCGGCTGTTATTTCTGACGCCAGACAACAAGACTCGGATTTGTGAGAAAACCTTGGAAATCTTATGAAAGGAAACATCATGCAGAATATCCCACAAGTCAAGCTCGGCATCGTGGCGGTCAGCCGCGATTGTTTCCCGATCGAACTTTCCCAGAAGCGCAGGGGCAAGGTGGTCGAGGCCTGTCAATCCCGAAAGATCCCGGTCGTGGAGATCCAGACCACGGTCGAAAACGAGACGGACGCCCTGAAGGCGTTGAAAGAGATCGGGAGTCAGGACGTGAATGCGCTGGTGATTTACCTGGGCAATTTCGGGCCGGAAGGTCCGTCCACGCTCCTGGCCCAGAAGTTCGACGGCCCCGTCATGGTGGCGGCCGCCGCCGAGGAATCGGGAAAGGATCTGATCAACGGACGAGGCGACGCCTATTGCGGCATGCTGAACAATTCCTACAATTCGAGGCTGAGGAAACTCCGGCCTTATGTGCCGGAATATCCGGTCGGAATCCCGGATGAAGTGGCGGCCATGATCTCGGACTTCAGGAACATCGCCCGGGTCATGCTGGGCCTCAAGAAACTCAAAATCTTTTCTTTCGGTCCCCGGCCCCAGGATTTCCTGGCCTGCAACGCGCCGATCAAACCCCTGTACGATCTCGGCGTCGAGATCATGGAGAACAGCGAGCTGGATCTGTATGACATCTATCAATCCGCGGCCGGCGACGCCCGCATCGACGCGGTAGCCCGCGATATGGCCAAGGAACTGGGCGCGGGCAACCAGTATCCGGACATCCTGAACAAGCTCGCCCAGTACGAGGTGGCGCTGGTGGACTTCATGGAGAAAAACCTGGGTGCCTCGGCATACGGAATTTTCGCAAACAAATGCTGGCCCGCCTTCGAGAAGTATTTTACGTTTGTACCCTGTTATGTGAACTCCCGGCTGGCGTCGCGGGGTATCCCGGTCTCCTGTGAGGTGGACATCTACGGCACGCTGAGCGAGTACATGTGCGCCTGCGCCTCGGAACTGCCCCCGACACTGCTCGACATCAACAACACCGTGCCCTATGACATGATCAACGAGGCCGGGAGTCAGGTCGGCGATTATCAATTCAACGACCTGTTCATGGGATTCCACTGCGGCAACACGCCGGCCTCGTGCATGGCCGATCATTCCATGAAATACCAGCTCATCATGCACCGGCTGATGGAGCCGGAAAAGGATCCGGACATCACGCGCGGGACGCTGGAAGGACGAATCCGCGCCGGGGAAATCACCATCTTCCGGCTGCAATCCACGGCGGATGCGATACTCCGGTCGTATGTCGCGGAGGGTGAAGTCCTCAACATCAACCCGAAGTCGTTCGGCGGGATCGGCGTGTTCGCCATTCGGGAGATGGGCCGGTTCTACCGGCATGTGCTGATCGGGAAGCGCTATCCCCATCACACGGCCGTGGCGTTCCGCCATTCCGGAAAGGTCCTGTTCGAAGCGGTGAAGATGCTCGGCGTGGAGGACATCTCCTTCAACCGGCCCGCCGGGATGATGTACCCGGAAGAAAATCCGTTTTCATGAATGAATCTCCGCGAAGACCCCGTTAAAAAGGGGTTTGTGCTCTTTGTGGTTTAAGAATGAACCCGACGGATCATGATTAAAAAAGCGGTCATCACGGCTGCGGGTAAAGGCACGCGCCAGTATCCGGCCACGAATGCCGTACAGAAGGAACTGTTCCCGCTGGTGGATCTGGACGGCATCGCCAAACCCGTGATTCAGATCATCGCCGAGCAGGCGCTTCGGGCGGGCATCGAAGATCTGTGCATCGTGGTCAATCCGGGGGAATCCGGGCATTTCAGGCGCCATTTCAGGGGGTTGACCGGGGCGGAACGCCCGGCGTTCGAGAAACCGGGGAAGGAGTGGGGGATCCGCCAGTCCGGACTCCTGGAAGACCTGGGGCGGCGCATCCGCTATGTGGAACAGGCCGAACAGCACGGATTCGGCCACGCGGTCTGGTGCGCCCGCGAGTTTGCCGGCAACGACCCGTTCCTCCTGCTGCTCGGCGATCATGTGTATATATCCGGGGAGGACCGTTCCTGCGTCGCGCAGGCCATCGGGGGATTTGAACGGATTGGAAAGACGCTGCTCCCCGTCGTCCGAACACCGGCGGACCGGCTGCATCTGTTCGGCACGCTGGCCGGGGATCCGTCCGAAGAGGCCCCGGGACTGTACCGGGTGAAGGAAATCCTCGAAAAACCGGATCCCGAAACCGCCCGGAAACGCCTGGTCACGCCGGGGCTTCCCGAGGACCTTTTCTTCACGTTATTCGGGATGTATGCGCTGTCGCCCGGGCTCATGGACATCCTGGAAAGGCATGTGAGGGACAACGTCCGGTCCGCCGGGGAAATCCAGCTTACCCCGGCGCTCGGGGAACTGGCCGGAACCGAAGGTTCTTTTGCCCTGGAAATCGACGGCGTCCGGCTGGACATGGGAACGCCTCTGGGCTACATCGAGACGCAGCTCACCCTCGCGCAAAAGGGCGTCTTTTCACGGGACGTGGCCGCGCTGACGGATCGCCCGCTCTGACGCTTCCGGGGCAACGCACCCCTTCCCTTACCGGTCGGGTTTATCCCCCGGCTGAAGATATTTTTTTCTTTCGTTATTTACCTCACACCCACGGTCTCCGTGGGTGCGCTCCCCAGCGATACGCATGATCCAAGAATAATAATGCGCGGATAATCGTTTTTGGACCAATTTTTGCTATTTTCCGGAGCGACGGGATTATTGTACGGAAAAGGAAAAGGAATGGATGAAAATCGATCAAAGGGGAGGCTGCGGACCGTCCTCGCGGGGATCGCCCTCTTATGGATCGGCGGTTGTACGATCGACAAGATCAACGCCCCTTCGTGGGACGTACGGCTTATCATTCCGCTTTTCCAGAAAACCTATACGCTGTTGGAGCTGGCCGAGAAGGACGACGACCTCGTCATCGATCAGGGACGGCTCTTTTTTCATGTTCGAGACACTCTTCCTCTTTTTGAGGTCGGACCGTATCTTTCGATGGAAGGGGGCGGGGATCGCATCAGGCTGGCGATCCCCCCACAAGTCTCTCCGGGATTCGAGATGACGGTGCTGGACACCCTGGTCCTCTCAGATGAAATGGTTATCCAGCGAGCCGTGATCGGCGAGGGAACCTTCCGGGTCATCGCCGAGAACCCTTCCGCATTGCATGTTGAATTGACCCTGTCAGTGCCCTCGATTCGACATGACGACATTCCGTTTTTTATGCGCGTCGAACCCTATACAGACGAAGAACGTTCGATACACGACCTGTCGGGAGCACGGATCACGCCGCCCGTGGTGGACGGCAGAAACCACATCCCGGTTTCGATTCATCTACGGCTACTCTCCGGATGGACGGAATGGGGCGAAACGTTGTCTCTCGCATTATCTCTCACCGATTTGGTTTTCGACGAGGTGACGGGCTGGCTGCATGACATCTCTGCGCCTTTGGATGCAGTCGAGACGGCCCTGGACCTGCCCGAAGAATTGGAAGGGCTTCGGGTGGGCCCCCTCGAACTTTGGATCGGCGTGGACAACGAGGCCGGGTTCTCGGGACGGGTCGAGTATACCGTCCTGGGAAAAAAAGAAAACACACACCCGGTCGCCCTGCACGGAACGGGGACCCTTCTGGCCGGACAACGGTCCAGTTTCCGCCTCACCGGGATGGAACAGATCATCAATGTCTACCCGGATATCATCGCCTTCTCCGGCCGGGTTTTGCTGGGCGGAGACGACGAGCCGGCGACCGTGAAAAAGACCGACCGCATCGGCGCGGATTGGTTCCTCGCGATCCCCATGATCTTCGCATTCGACCGACAGGAAAACCGGACCGGCCCTGACACCCTGAGGCTTTCCGAATCGATCCGGAAGAACATCAGAAACCACGTGGGGGAAGGATATCTTTGTCTGGAAGCAATCAATCATCTACCGATCGGTGCGGATCTCCTCATCATTTTATCGAAACATCCCGATTTTTATGAGCAACAGAGGCGTTCGGATTTACGGAAACGCTTGACACTGAAATCCGCACGCGTACGCGATCCCGGCGATCCGACCGGCACGATATCGAATCCGCTTCATGTCGTCGATCCCGTCACCAGCACGATGCGTTTCGGTATCACGGAGGAAGAAATCAAAATTTTCTATGAATCCGAGATCTACTGGGGTGTAAGAATATCCTACCCCGGATCGGAGGGGTTCATCGAGGTGCTGGGAGACGATTACATTTCGATCACAGCCTGGCTCGATTTCATGGCAATTGTCCGGACACCCGACGATGCGGGAGGAAATTGATGCGGCGCATGAAGATCAGGCGTGTGTTTTCTCTAATCGTCCCGGCTGGTTTTCTGCCGGGCATGCTTCTTCCCTGGTGTCTGCACGCCGAATCCACGGTGCGGGGGCTCTCGATGGCAGGGGCCTATACCGCACTCTCCCGAGGCGTGGAAGCGCCCGCTTGGAACCCCGCCAATCTGGGCCTGTCCGACAACCCGGGTTTTTCCTTGACGATTTTCTCGACGACCGTCGGGGCGGGCAATAACAGCTTTAACCTCAACGACATCGAGACCTATCAGGGCCGGCATTGGTCCGCAAAGGAGAATCAAGAGATCCTCGGCCGCATCCCGGATGAGGGATTCAACCTCTTAGGGACGGTGGCGGTCCAGACCCTTTCCTTTAGTACGGGCCGTATGGCCTTCACCCTGGAGTTGGCCGCGGATGCCCGGGCCCGGTTGGACCGGACGGTTTTCGCATTGATCCTGAACGGGAACGAACTCGACAAGGATTACACCTTCGACCGAACCGGTGCCATGGGCACGGCTCTCGCCTCGGCCGCATTTTCATTCGGCGTCCCGCTCGACATGGATTTCGCCGACGACTTCGCCGTGGGAATGACTTTCCGCTACATACAGGGACTGGCCCATGCGCATCTCGATTCGGTCTCGTCCCGCTTCCGGACCGATTTGACCCGCGGGATTCTCATAGATGGATCCTTTGACGCCGTTTCTGCCCTGGGAGGGTCCGGGTTCGGCATGGATTTCGGCGCAGCCGTCCGAACCGAGACCGGATGGTCGGCAGGGGTCTCATTTCAGAATCTCTTTACGGAAATCTATTGGAACCGGGGAATCAAACGGACCTTCGGTTATTTCAGGGGTGATTCAATCTGGGTCTTGAATCCGAAAGACGATGCGGAGGAATCCGCCTTCGAAGATTCGATCTGTACCGAAGAGGGTATTCCTTTTTTAGAAGGTCTTCCCGTCGTGATGCGGCTGGGCGTGGCCTATGAACGGGGACGTCTCGTTTTCTCCGCAGATTACCGGCAGGGATTCGCCGAAGGATCCTTTGCGACGAAGCGGCCGCGTTTCTCACTCGGCCTGGAATGGCACGGCATAAGATGGCTGCCCCTCCGGATGGGAATGGTTCTGGGCGGGCGGAGTGGATTCGGAACGGCTCTGGGATTGGGGATCCATCCCGGATCGTTCATGCTGGATGTAGGGCTGTTAAACCGTGGTTTGTTCTTCCCGAAAACGATGAAGGGGCTGACGCTCGGGGTCAACTTGGCCTACTTTTCCGATCACCCCGCAAAAAAGCCATAAACAGTTTGATTTTTTGGAATAGGTTTTGTAAAATTCAGTAATTTTAATGCGAACTCCACCTGCAGGGCTGTGACCATAGAAATAACATCCCTTCGGTATTCCGGTGTTCGCGATGGAACTCGACAACATGATGGAGGAGTTTGAATGACTGTACCCAAAGGCAATGCGGTCGTGTTCACGCAGGGCGGCCCGACCGCGGTGATCAATGCGTCCTGGGTGGGCGTGGTTCTCGGATTGAAAGACGCCCCGGAGATTACCGGCATCTATGGAAGCCTGCACGGCATCGACGGTATCTTGAATGAAGACTTCGTGGATCTCCGCGCGCAGGACGAGAAGACCCTGATGGCCGTTTCCAAAACACCGGCCACGGCGCTGCTTTCGACACGGCACAAGCCCGACGCGGAAGACAACCGGAAGATGGTCGCGTTGTTTCAAAAATACAATATCCGTTATGTGTTCGGTGCGGGCGGGAATGACACCTCCGAATCGCTCGACATCATGAATGACTCGGCCAAGGCCGGGGGCTATGAACTCCGCCTTTTTCATGTGGCCAAGACGGTAGACAACGATCTCATGGAAAACGACCATACGCCCGGATATGCCTCCGCGGCCCGGTATGTGGCGAACGCCTTCCGCGGCGCGGACATGGACAACCGGTGTTTCGGCGGGTTGTATCTCTGCGTCTGTATGGGCCGTCACGCCGGTTTCCTGACCGCCGCCTCGGCGCTGGGCCGCACGACACCCGAATCCGGCCCGCATCTCATTTATCTGCCGGAGAGGTCGTTCGACATCGACCGTTTCTGCATGGATGTGGAGGGCGTTTACAAAAAATATGGCCGCTGCGTGATCTCCGTGTCCGAAGGCATCGAAGACGCCGACGGGGTGCCGATCCTCCAGCGTCTGTCCTCGGACAAACTCGAGGCGGACAGCCACGGCAATGTCCAACTCTCGGGTACGGGCGCACTGGCGGACGCGCTGGTGGACAAGTTGAAGACTCATCTCGAGGAACGGGGCATGGTCAAAAAACTCCGCGCGCGGGGAGATACGCTGGGTTATATCCAGCGCAGCTTCCCGGATCAGAGTCCGGTCGATTATGAGGAGACGCTGGGGCTGGGCCGGTTCGCGGCGGCCTGCGCCCTCGGGGGCGAACCCGAAGGTTCCGCGGCCATCCGCCGGATTTCAGACAGCCCGTACCGATCCGAATACAAACTCGTCCCGCTCAAATCGGTCGCCGGCAAGACGCGTCATCTGCCGGACGACCATATTCATCCCGCCGGCAACGATGTGACCGAGGCCTTCATCCGTTGGGGCAGGCCCCTTCTCGGGGAGTTGTCTCTTTTCGGCGAACTGGATATGAACAAACGGGTGGCGAAGAAATAAGGGGACGTTTCCGGTTGCCGTCAGGGTTGTTTTCCCGGGGCTTTCCATGACGGAAAGCCCTTTTTCGTCCAAAATCAGACGGGTGTCGGCATGAAAATCATCACAACCGTCCGGGAGATGCAGGCCGAGGCCAGACGGATCCGGTCCGCGGGCAGGATCATCGGATTCGTGCCGACGATGGGGTTTCTGCACGCCGGGCATCTCAGCCTGATACGCACCGCGCGGGAGAAGGCGGATATCATCGTCCTCTCCATCTACGTCAATCCGACACAATTCGGACCGGACGAGGATCTGTCCCGGTATCCCCGCGATTTCGACCGGGATGAAGAGATGGCCCGCCGTGCGGGCGTGGACATCCTGTTTTATCCGTCCGATTCCGAGATATATCCGCCGGGACACCGGACCTTTGTCGAGGTAGAAGACATCACCCGGCGGCTTTGCGGTGCGTCGCGGCCCGCCCATTTCCGCGGCGTGACCACGATCGTAGCCAAGCTGTTTCATGCCGTCCAACCGCATGTCGCGGTCTTCGGACAAAAAGATGCCCAGCAGGCGATCGTGATCCGGCGCATGGCGAAGGATCTGAATTTTGATGTCGAGATTGCCGTCGCGCCCATCGTGCGTGAGCCGGACGGTCTGGCAATGAGTTCGCGTAACACCTATCTTTCTCCGGACGAACGCCGGGATGCGCTCGCTCTGTATGAATCCCTCAGGCTGGCGGAAGAAAGGATCCGGTCGGGAGAACGGAATGCCGGGGTGATTATCGAATCCGTCGCGGCGCATATCCGGTCCAAAACACACAACCGGATCGATTACGTCGCCTGCGTGGATGCGGAGACCCTGGATCCGCTCGAGACGGTTTCCGGCCGCGTGCTCATCGCACTGGCCGTATCGACCGGACGGACTCGGTTGATCGACAACATCATTCTCGATGTCTGATCGGGGACATTCATAAAATCAGGCCGTTTTTCTGGAATGTAAAAATTTGTAACAAGGCCAGGTTTTTGCTTTGTTTAACAGAAAAAGGATGCAAATGATTAAAAAAAACATTACTATTATTATTGGCCCTGTTCATGGATCGACCAGGCAGGCCGCTTTATATCTTCGCAGGAGTTCCGTCGCCAATCCTTTAAATAAAAACGGTTGCATGTGCGGTGACTCCATGGGTGAAAAACACGTACCTGGTGTAAAGGGAAAACCATGCAAACCTTGTTGAGCTACGGGACCGAACAGGTTGAATGGCAGGTCGCCTTGCTCTCCTTTCTGGTGGCGTTCTTGCTCGCGAGCCTGATCGCCGCCATGTATGAGCGCACCTTTCAGGGACTGTCCTATTCCAGGGGGCTGGTCCAGAGTATGATTCTCGGCAGCATCGTCTCCTGTCTCCTCATGCTCGCCATCGGCGACAACATCGCACGCGGCATCGGCATCGTGGGTTCTCTCGCGATCATCCGATTCCGGACCAATTTGAGAGATCCGCGCGATCTCGTGTTCCTTTTCGGGGCACTGGGCGTCGGCGTCGCCTCGGGGGTACAGAGTTTCGCGACGGCGGTCATCGGAGCGATCCTGTTTTGTCTCGTGGTCTTCGTCCTTTATGTTTCGCCATTCGGGACGCGCAGAAAATATGACGGGCTGCTGCGTTTCCAGCTGCCACCGGGGCCGGATTTTGTCTCATCCGTGCACGAGGCGCTGCGGCGGCATACCCAGCATTTTATGCTGGTGACGATGCGGGAGGTCGCCCAGGGGCAGTATTTCGATTATTCCTATCAGGTCAGGCTGTCCCGGGGTGCCGACAATCAGGCGTTGATCCGGGAACTCGAGGCGATCGACGGCATTCGCGGATTGTCTTATACCAATCAGGAAGCCACCGTGGAGGTTTGATTTCGGGGATGACCATGAAGAAATTAGAACAGACGCAGAAATTCAACTGGTATACGATTCTCTGGGGAGGTTGTCTCCTGATCGTGCTCTATCTTGCCCTGACCTGGCAAGTTGACAAAAAATATGTGGGCATCGTGGAGCGGAAGGATCATGTGATCCGGGCCCAGGAACCCGGGAGGATGAATCTCCTTCTGGTTGATATCGGCGATCCAGTCCATGCCGGCCAGATGCTCGGCATGCTCGATATAAGCGACCTGAAAACCAGCCTGGGATTGCTTAACAGGGAATTGTCCTCCATCCGGAAATTTGAACAGGCGAACCGGAGCCGGCTGGCCCTGGAGGTAAGGCGGATGGGTCTGGAATTGGAAAACGAAGCCGCCCGGTTGATGGACCGTCTTTCCCTGATCGAGTCCCGGAGTACCGAGCTGGCCGGACTGAATGCCGAGATCGAGCGGTTGAGCGGCGCCAGGCAGGCGGGTCTGGGGCACAGCCGGGATTTATCCGCCCTGATTCTGCAGCGGGACGCCCTGGCCAGTCTGCTCCGTGAGCAGGGCAAGGACCTCACGCGCCAGACCCGGAAACTGCAGGAGGCGCGGAAATCCCGCGATTTGCTCGATGCAACCCCTTTGGACAGCCTGACCCGGTCCCTGTTCGTGGAGCATATGGCCCGCGCCGAAGAGATCGAACGGATGACCGCGTCCATCGAACACCGGATGACCCTGCGGACGCTTTTTTCGCCGTGCGAGGGATATGTCACCGAAATCCTCGCGCGCCAGGGGAATGTGGTTCAGGATTTCGATTCCGTTCTCTGTGTCGAAGAAATTCCCCCGCGGTATGTCGATGTCTATATTCCCGAAAGGTCCGGAATCCAGCCCATGAACGGCATGGAGGCGAAAATCTATTCCAGACGGAATCGTGCATTAAATACGACAGGGCTGATTTCTTTCGTACATCCCGGGTTCGTCCGCGCGGATGAACGGCTGGCCTTCAGGGGACAGATGTTCTGGGCGCGGAAACTGCGTGTCGAACTGGATGAAGGACACGGCCTCCTCCCGGGTGAGGCGGTCACCGTCCGCATCAAAGTCCGTGACCGGCGCGGACTTTTCCTGGCAAACCCCGGCCCGGCATCCGCGGGGACAACAGAAGCGAACGGTCCTGACCGGATTCCCCCTCCCTTGAAGAAAATACAAGTTCCCCTTTCCCTGCGCGAAAAAAGCCGCTTCGAACCGTCGGGAATCACCTGGGTTCCCGCAAAGGGGAAATATCTGGTCGTCAGCGACGACACGGGTCTTCAGGATACGCCCTCGGAACACGCCCCCTTTCTGCATTACATGGACGAATCCGGGCATGTCGAGGCGGATCCCGTCCCGATTCTCGGCATCGATTCGGTGAACGATCTCGAGGCGGTGACCGCCCTGGATTCCGAGACCTTCATCCTCGTTTCTTCCCAGAATGTCAGCCAAAAAGGCAAACGGCCGGTCAGCCGGGAGCGCATACTCAAAATCCGGAAAGAGGCAGACCGGTTTGTCGTCCTGCGGTCTCTGGATTTCCTCTCCCTGCTGTTGAACTCCCATTCCGTCCGGGACCTGAAGGCCCTCGGTCTCGCCGCCGCCGACAGCGACGGCCGTCCCGTCCTCAACATCGAGGGCGCCGCCTATTTCGACGGCGCGCTTTTCCTGGGTCTCAAGGCGCCGGTTTCCCCGGACGGGGCGATCCTCTGGAAGCTGGAGGACGTGGACCGGGCGTTCGAGACGGGGAAGATCGCACCGGGTCAGCTGGTTTTGTACGGCACGGTTAAACTGGGTAAAGTCGGGGACAACCCGGCGGGCATCTCGGATTTGCATGTGGACGGGGACGGGGTGATGTGGGCGCTTTCCGCCATCCCGGGCGCGGAACCGGAAGAGCAGACAGGCGGACTCCACCGGATCGACCGCCTGGCCGACGGACGGCTTGCCGCCCGCCGCCTTCTGAGTTTCCCGGGGCTCAAACCGGAGGGGCTGGGTCTGCGCGAGGAAAGACGCGCGATGATCGTATTCGACCGGGATCAGGATGTTCCCCTGTATGCCGAGGTGGATCTGGAGGCACTATGCGATTCATGAAGCGATGTACCTCCCCACCGTCCCGTCCCGGTCTCTTCCTGATCGGAGGCTTCTTCATTTCGTGGACGGCGTGGGCAGGATTTCCGCCCGGCGGAGACCCCGGGTCTATTGCCGTCCCGACAGGGGATTCGGAGTCCGCGTTCGGCGTCCTGACGGAGGAAGAGGCCGTGGAGATCGCCCTCCAAAACAGCCGGAACCTCGCATCCCTCACGGCAAATTCGGAAATCGCCGGTTACCGACTCGATTCGAGCGGGCGGATCGGCAATCCGGAACTGCGTATCGCGGATGTGTCGACGCGTTATATCGCGGACGGGATAGACGAGATGCGCATCGGACTGCGATGGCGTTTCCCGAGAATGGGAGCCCTGCGTGAGGAGCGGCAGGAGGCGAGGGTGGATCTGACGAAACGCCGGGTCGAGGAAAACCGTTACAGACAGGGACTGATCGCCCGGGTCCGTAAAAATTACGCGGAAGTCCTCCTGGTTGACCGTTTGGCGGAACTGGTCGCCGAGGAGACGGAAATCGAACAGAGGCGGGTCCGCATCCTCGAGGAGATGGTCGGCGTGACGGGTGAGCGATCGGTCCTCCATTTGGCGAGGGCCAGGATGCGGCACGCCGAATCCCAAAATCTTCTTGCGCGCGTCCTCCAGAACCGGCGGGTCGCACGACAAAATCTGACACTGCGGTTCGGCATCCCCGAACAGGCATCCCTGTTGCGGGGAAAAATTCCGGAGGCGGTGCTTCCGCTCGAAGAACTGATTGACCTCGCTTTTGAAAACCGGCCGGAGACGGCCCTTGTCGAGGAACAGATCCGTCTGGCCGTGACCCAGAGGCGGACGGAGACGTGGAAACGCATGCCCTGGCCGACTTTCATCGATCTCTCCTACCACCGCGAGAAAAGGCGGAACGAAGACTGGGGTGAATTGCTGATGGGATTCCATCTGCCTCTTTTCGACTTCAACCAAGGCAATATCCGGGCGACCCGGCTGGCGGTCCTGAACCGGGAAAATGCCTCGGACGCCATCCGGGAATCCATCGCGGACGAAGTCCGGACCGCCTATGCCGTCTATCAGGATCTGTGGCTGGACTGGAAACGCTTCAGCCGGGATGCGGAAGAGCTGATCTCCCGGGCCGGGGAGATCGTCGCCCGGACCAGGGAACACCGGACCCTCCGGGCGGACGAAGTCTGCGAAATGGAGTTACTCATCGTCGAAACAAAAAAAAACCTCTGTGAAAAGCGGTGCAATCTGGCACATGCCCTGATCGACTTATACCAGGCCGCCGGCATCGAACACCCCGAACCGTGGAATGAATGAAGGTCAAAAAGCATGACGCGAGACGGCATATGAACAAACGGAACGGGCGTCCGGTCCTCTTTTCGGAAGAAGGAGCGGGAGATCAGCGGGGCGGGAAACCGGGTTGCGGGACCGGACCGGATCATGATTGGGGATTCCACGGATGATCGATGAACTGACCAAGACAAGACGGTATGAATTGAAATACACGATCGACGAACACCTGGCCGAAGAGATCAAGGCGGATATTCGGCATATCTGTTCGCTGGATGAAAATGTCGGTCCGGGTGAGACCGGGTATATCGTCAACAATCTCTATTTCGATACGCCGGACTTCCGGTTTTATTATGACACGAAGTTCAAGAAGGCGACCCGGTTCAAACCCCGCATCCGGTTTTACGGGGAACACGCGAAAGATCTGATCTGGCCGGAAATCAAGTACCGTCACGACAGCATCATCTGGAAGAAACGGCATTGCGTGCCCATCGGGGATTGGCCCGGCCTGCTGGAGCCGGCGAATGTCGTCGAAGAGACACAAATCAGGCCGCGGCTCGACCGGTTCGAGGAAATCATCCACTGGTACGGGGCCAGGCCCGTGCTCCATGTCCGTTACTTCCGGGAGCCCTATGTGGCGGACATCGATTCGTACGGCCGCGTCACCTTCGATCGCCGGCTTTGCTACAGGAAGCTCGAGGATACGGCCGGTTTAAACTATGATGAAAAGGACATGATGTATTACGATGATCCCCTGACCACGCGGAATGATTACTCCCCCGTGATTCTGGAGATCAAAGTAAAAACCCTGGTGCCGGTCTGGGTCGTGGAGCTGATCCGGAGACATCACCTGAATCAGCGCGGTTTTTCGAAGTATTGCTACGGAATCGATTATGTGTTGGAAACTCCGGGCTGCCGGATTCCGATCCTTGACCCCCTGTCTTCCCTCAAACGCAGGGCCTGAAAGATTTGATCGACACCGTGTGTTTATTAAAACGTCATTTAATATAAGGAACCCCCTCATGTTGCCGAAATCATTTCTTGCCCTCTGTCTGGCGACGGGCGTTTCCATCGTCCCGGCGGCCGCCGAGATCGTGATCAATGAGATCATGTACAACAGCCCGGGTGAAGATGTCGAATTCGTCGAACTTTACAATGCGTCGGATCAGTCGATCGATCTGACCGGCTGGTACATCCTCGACGACAACGATGCGCATCTCCCCTGTCTGATCAGCGGGACGCTCGAACCGGGAGAATATCTTGTCATTGCCCAGGATATTGTCCTGTTTCGTCAGAACTATCCCGGAGTCACGTCACTGAACCCGCAGGATTACGGCACGGGCAGCCAGGGGTGGGGGTTGGGAAACAGCGCGGACGCGGTCCGGCTCTACCGGCCCGATGGCACGCTGCATGACGCGGTTTATTATCAGGACCGGGGAGAATGGCCGGTTGCGGCGGACGGGGACGGGCCTTCCCTGGAATTGCTGAATCCGGCGCTCGACAACGCCCTGGCCGCCAGCTGGGCCGCGAGTACGGTCGACGGCGGAACCCCCGGCGCCAGGAACAGTGTCTTTGTCGGGGATCTTCCCCCCGTTTGCCGGGACGGATCCCGTCAGATCCCCCTGCCGGCCCATGACGATCGGGTGCCGGTCACCGTGTTCGCCTTCGATTATGAAGGCCCGGTGAGCGTGGAACTGTTCGTTAATGCAGAAGGAGGGTATTCGCCGCAACCTATGTCCGATGACGGCACGCAGGGAGATGCCGCGGCCGGAGATTCCGTCTTTACGGCGATCATCCCGCCGCATCCCGACGGGACCCTGGTCAAGTATTACGCATCGGCGACCGATCAAACGGGGCAGACCCGCACATGGCCCGCCCGTGCGCCGCTCGAATATGCGGCCTACACAGTTGGTCATGTTCCTCCGGGGCTGCGGATCACCGAGGTCCTGCCTATCAACGACACGATCATCCAGGATCCGTTCGGCGATTATGAGGACTGGATCGAGATCCAGAACCAGGACGACAGGACCGTGAATCTCGGGGGCATGTATCTGGGCAATGCGTTCGATCAGACGACGCGGTTCATGTTGCCGCCTCTGGACCTCGCGCCGGGTCAGTTTCTCCTCGTCTGGGCGGACAATCAGCCGGAACAGGGACCGCTTCATGCCAATTTCAAACTCTCCGGCTCGGGGGAGACTGTCGCGCTGTTTGAAACCACCGATCGGGGCAATGTCCTGATCCACGGCTGGAGATACGGGGTCACGGGGCGTAACATCTCCATCGGCTTCCCGCATCCGGAGAGCACGGCGCCCGAATTCCTCGCACTCCCCACGCCCGGAAGGAGCAACGCGGAAAGCCCCCTGTTTTCGCCCGTCTGCATCAATGAATTCCAGACCACCAGCAATTTCGGGGGCCCGAAAGACGACTGGATCGAGATCTACAACCGCGGCGCAGAGCCCTTTGATCTGTCCGGATGTTTTCTGTCCGACAAGCGCGGGAACAACACCAAATGGCGGTTTCCGGACGGGACCGTACTCCAGCCGGAGGCGTTTCTCACGGTATATGAGGATGTGCTGGGTTTCGGGCTGCCCTCCGAAAGGGGCGGGGTGATCATGCTGACCGCGGCGGACAGCATCACCGGCCTGGATTTCTATGACTTCGGGCCGCAACAGCCCGACCGCACCGAGGGCCGGTATCCGGACGGGGCCTCCACCTGGCGGTTTCTCGACAGTCCCACGCCGTCCGCATCCAACATCGCATCCGTAGTGCACGAGAACGGATCGTCCGGGATTCCGGCGGATTTCCGGCTCGAACAAAACTTTCCGAATCCGTTCAACCCGGAGACGGTCGTCCGTTATCAATTGCCCCGTCGGGAGCGGGTCCGCATCGGGGTGTATACGCTGCTGGGAACGCGACTCCGGATCCTGGCGGACGAAATCCAGGAGGCGGGATGCAGGGAAGTCGTGTGGGACGGGACGGATGATGCCGGAAAGGCAGTGTCTTCGGGGATTTATTTCTACCGGTTGGAGACCGAAGCGTTCGGTCAGACCCGGAAGATGATCCTGATCCGCTGAGGACCGCGGGAGGGCTCTCCCCGCCGGAACATCCTGCTAAGCGGTATCTCCGGCACCGTCGCCCTTCCGGCGTTTTTCCGGACGAGATCGTTTCTTTATTATTTTAAAGACAAACCTGTTTTTAGGGCATATTTATTGGGATCTTTCTGATGGTCCGGGGTTTCCCGACCCGGGACACCTGTTTTGGAGCGGGATTCCCGGCCCGTATAACCAATCAAAGCGGCGGCATATAAAATGCCGCCCTGCGGAGACAGGCATTATCAGGCTTGGTATTCAGTACACCCTTCCCCGTTTTCCCCGGCGGCCTTCGAAAAATCTCCGCCCGGAAAAGGGCGGAGCGTTCGCGGCCGGTGCCGCTCGCAGCGGCACCGGGAAGGAATGGCCCTGTGATGCCGCCTCACGCATCCGGATATCCAATGGACAGGGCGAAAGCATTTCATTCCTTCAGGGAACGCGGAGACCTTTTCAGGTGATTTTTTGTCAACCGCGGTTTTTTGGGCGCCTTTTTTTGAAAAAAGGTGCAAAAAGAACCTGCGATTCCCCGACCGCCCGCGAAAAAAGATGCCCGACAGAAGATCTCGGGCATGACAAATGAGGGGTGAGGGGATGGCCCGTGAAAAACGCGAAAAAAATGGGGTTCCTCACGCGAATTTGTGCACCCAATTGGGTGAATCCAGCTTACCCATTCAGTGCATGAGTAATGTAACAAATGTAATTGAAAACTGATATCCTTTGGCTTGATGACATAATGACTTTGCGACATTGTTCAAAGCTTCAACAGATCCGTTATCGATTGGCAGATCAAACCATGACAGGATACCCAACGGTCACCCACGCTCATGTCAGGGTCGCGAACCATACCCTACACACGGGATGCTTGCCCCCTCGCAAGCAATAGCAGGACATTCACTGCCGGTGAAAGCGGCTATGGTAAAGAATGATTTTCGTAATAATAAAAAAATGTGTATATTTGTTCATTCGTTCTAATGCTCAAGGCAAATTGAAATGAAATTAAACCCAAAACAAATACGACTTATTCAAAATTATTTTAAAGACAAACCTGTTTTTAGGGCATATTTATTTGGATCATATGTTTCTGGTCATGTGAATCCGGATAGCGATATTGATATTTTAGTTGAGTTGGATTATTCAATTCCCATCGGGCTGCGATTTATAAAAATGCAATATGAGTTGCAAGAATTATTAAAACAAAAGGTAGATTTGCTCACAGAAAAAGCCATATCAAAATATATACGTCCAGAAATTGAGAATCAGAAACAATTGATATATGAGAGATGACAATCGGGACCTTATCAGGTTTCAACATATCATTGATGCAATAAGTGAGATAGAATCATTTCTAAAAGATCAAAATGAAGATGATTTTCAAAATGATACTCTATTGCAATCAGCATGCATCAGGCAATTAGAGATTATCGGTGAAGCATCAAGTCGTCTTTCAGAAACAACAAGAAAAAATATTTTGGATATCGATTGGAGAGAATTGATTGGTTTAAGAAATATTCTTGTTCATGAGTATTTTGGTGTAGATTTAACCATCATCTGGCAAATCATCAATATAGACCTCCCTGAATTAAAAGATAAAATAATATTAATTATCCATGAATTACAGAAGTGATTATTCCGATCGCCCGGGATCTCCATCCCGGGCGCCTGTTTGAACAGGGAGATCCGTCCCGTGATCACAGCGGGTAATTTTCCAGGTTCCTGATCGCACCTGGATTCCGCGTCGGTTCGAACAAACAGCAGGGATTTTTCCCTGCATGTCAGCCCATCTTCGACAGTTGTAGGCACTTTTTGGGGTTTTCAATGCCCGTAAGTTCAATATATACAATAAATCGATTCCGATTTCCCGAGATTTCCGTAGGCATACGAATAGCATTTTAGTTCTTGACATTATTGCCCATACATTGTAGATTATAGGCATGTATATAAGAAAAATATCCCGAACCAACAAAGACGGTTCCAAGGTCACCTATGTCCAGCTTGCACATAACGAGCGGGTACCCGAAAAAGGGTTTGCCGTCGCCAAAGTGCTCTACAATTTCGGCCGACTTGAAGACCTCGATTACGACCAGCTCAAGCGTCTGATTCAAAGCATCTCCCGCTTCCTCAAGCCTGAAGATGTGCTGGATGCACAGGCCTCTCTTGAGCTCGATGAGCCGGACATCAAGTGGAAGTCCTGCAAGTCCTTCGGGGGCGTATATCTTCTGCAAGAGATCTGGAAGCGCTTTCGTTTCTCCGAGATACTCTCCAGACCCATTCGACAAACTGCCCACCGGACACCGATTCTTTCGGCCATCTTTGCCATGGTGGCCAACCGTTGTCTGGCTCCCTCAAGCAAGTTTGCTGTCAGTGACTGGGTTAAGAAACAGGTTCATATTCCGGATCTCCCTGAGATCGATGTTCAGGTTCTCTACCGGGCCATGGACTTCCTTTTAGAACATCAGGAAAAGCTTGAGAAGGAAATCTACTGGCGTGTCGCGGATATCCTGAACCTGGAAGTCGATATCCTGTTCTTCGATACAACCTCCAGTTACTTTGAAACCGAGCAGCTCAGCGCACTCAAGAAGCGCGGATACTCCAAGGACAAGCGAAAAGACCTGCCCCAGGTAGTGATCGGTCTGGCTGTGACCCGGGACGGCATTCCGGTCAGGCACTGGGTATTCCCCGGAAACACGGCAGACATGGAGACCATCGAGCGCGTCAAAAACGATCTTTCCGAGTGGCGTCTGAACCGTTTGATCTTCGTTCATGATGCCGGCATGAGCTCAGAAGACAACTTGCGTTATCTTCAGCGTGGCGGCGGCCACTACATCGTGGGACGCAAACTCAAAAGCGGTGAGAAAGAAGCCAAAGCGGCCCTTTCCCAGCGCGGCCCTTACACGGAAATCAATGAGAAACTCTCCGCCAAAGAGATCGCCCTGGGCCATGGTGAGAAGCGCAAACGACTGGTTCTGGTCAAAAACAGTGAAGAAGAACAGCGCCAGCGTACAGTCCGCCAGGAGATCATCGATACGGTTGAAGAAAAGATCACTGGGTTCAATAATCGCCGTGTCCTCTCTCACACCAAGGAGGTCTGTGACCTGAAGTCTCACGCTACTTACGGAAAATATGTCAAGGAACTGGCTGACGGACGACTGAAGGTCGACAAGGCCAAGGCCGCCAGCGAAGGCAAGTTCGACGGCAAGTTCCTGATTGAAACCAGTGACGACACCCTCTCAACCCAGGATGTGGTCTTTGGATACAAACAGCTCTATGACGTCGAACATGCATTCCGGTCACTTAAAACAACACTCAAACTGAGGCCCAACTATCACAGCAAAGACGAGCGAATCCGGTGTCATATCT
>OMKS01000630.1_pt1 | contig 32638 bp, 24 predicted proteins | sample 1674721 | NCBI WGS metagenome assembly OMKS01 (sample SAMN06264996, study PRJEB25208) | sediment metagenome | isolation source: hot spring sediment | place: USA: California | collected 2014-09-02 | reverse complement strand
CTGTGGATCGGCGCGATGCTGCGTCGGCGGCTGGGCGGCTATACCGGCGACGGGCTGGGCGCGGTGCAGCAACTGACCGAGCTGGCGATCCTGCTGGGCGTGCTGGCATGGGTCTGATCCTGCTGCGCCACACCGCCCCCGATGTGGCGCCGGGCACCTGTTACGGCCGTCTCGACCTGCCGCCCGGCCCGCGATTCGCCGACGAGGCCGCCGAAGTCCTGGCCACGCTGCCGCCCGCGTCCCGCGTGCTGACCAGCCCCCTGATCCGCTGCCGGGCGCTGGCCGAGCATGTGGGCGCGGCGCGCGGGCTGCCGGTCGAGGTCGCGCCGGACCTGATCGAGATCGATTTCGGTGCCTGGGAGGGGCTGGCCTGGGACGCGGTGCCGCGCGCGGAACTCGATGCCTGGGCGGCGGATTTCTGGCATGCGCGGCCGCATGGCGGGGAAAGCGTGGCGATGTTCACCGCGCGGGTGGCCGAGGCGCTGGCCGGGCTGGGTGCCGCGCGGGACTGGCTGGCGGTGACCCATGCCGGGCTGATGCGCGCCGCCCAGCATCTTCTGGGCCGGGACGCGACCTGGGCCAGCCGCTTTGCCCATGGCGCGGTGCTGCGGCTTTCGCCGGAGGAGCTTGCTGCGCTGGCGGCGGGGTGTCACGGAAAAAACGCCTGAATGCCGCGGAAAGGCTGTGGTCAAACCTCTGAATTGGAATAGATTCCCGAGCAGACCGGGGCGCGCGCAGCCCCAAGGAACGGATCGAAGGATGCCCAGAACGCTTTTCAAGGTGATGATCCCCGAACGGCGCCGAACGCTGCCTGTCTTCCTCTGCCTGCGGCTTGCGGATGACTGGGCCGAGCCGCGCCCCTGGAAGGCCGACAACCAGACGCTGCCCTATATCGGCTGGCATATCACCCGGCGCGAGAATGGCCGGTTGCTGACCGTGCTGCTGGGGCCGCTGGCGCTGCTGGCCGCAACCCCGCCCGCGCCGAAGGAGGCCTCAGGCCCGGGCGCGGTGCATCCCCAGGGCTGAGCGGATCGCAACCGTGGCCGGGGGGAGCGCCCCGGTGCTGGACAGGGCGGCGAAACCGCGCTATCGGGGCGGCCATGACGCTGCTGTGCCGCCCTCTTTCGCGCCGACGCCGCCGAGCCTGACCCGGCCGCCTGCGCGTGCGCCAACGCGTCTTCCTCTCCCACGTTGACACGATCCCGGCCGTGGGGCACCCCTTTGGCCTCTGATCCCAAGGATTTTCCGCATGATCCCTTCCATCCTGCCGACCTATGACCGTGCGCCGCTGGAATTCGAGCGGGGCGAAGGCCCCTGGCTGACCGCCACGGATGGCCGCCGCTTTCTCGATTTCGGCGCCGGGATCGGGGTGAACGCGCTGGGCTATGCCCATCCCGCGCTGGTCGCGGCGCTGACGGCACAGGCGGGCCGGTTGTGGCATCTGTCGAACCTTTACTGCATTCCCGAACAGCAGGCGCTGGCCGACGCGCTGGTGGACAAGACCTTTGCCGACACGGCGTTCTTTACCAATTCGGGCACCGAAAGCTGCGAACTCGCGGTCAAGATGGCCAGGAAATACTGGTATGACAAAGGCCAGGGCGAGCGGGTGAACATCGTCACCTTCGCGGGCGCGTTCCATGGCCGGTCCTCGGCCGCGATCGCGGCGGCGGGGTCCGAAAAGATGACCAGGGGCTTCGGGCCGCTGCTGCCGGGCTTTGTCCATCTGCCCTTTCCGGCCCATGGCGCAGAGCTTGAGGCCGCAGTTGATGGAACCGTGGCGGCGGTCATGGTGGAGCCGGTGCAGGGCGAGGGGGGCATCCGCCCGCTGCCCGAACCCTGCCTGAAGGGGCTGCGCGATCTGTGCGACCGGACCGGGGCGCTGCTGATCTTTGACGAGGTGCAATGCGGGATGGGCCGGACGGGCAAGCTGTTCGCCCATGAATGGGCCGGGGTTGCGCCCGACATCATGATGATCGCCAAGGGCATCGGCGGCGGCTTTCCGCTGGGCGCGGTGCTGGCGAGCGAGGAGGCCGCCAGCGGCATGACGGTGGGCACGCATGGCTCGACCTATGGCGGCAACCCGCTGGCCTGCGCGGTGGGCAAGGCGGTGCTGGAGATCGTCGGCGACCCCGGCTTTCTGGACGGGGTGAACCGCAAGGCCGGGCTGATGCGCCAGAAGCTGGAGGGGCTGGTGGCAAGCCATCCCGATATCTTCGAACTGGTGCGCGGGGTCGGGCTGATGCTGGGGCTGAAATGCCGGGTGCCGAATACCGATCTGGTGCAGGCGGGCTATGATCAGGGGGTGTTGACGGTGGGCGCGGCGGACAATGTCGTGCGGCTGTTGCCGCCGCTGAACGTCACCGAGGAGGAGATCGCCGAGGCGCTGGCCCGGCTCGATGCGGCGGCGGGCGTGCTGGCAGGCAAGGGGGCGGGGGCATGAGGCATTTCCTCGATCTTCACACCACGGATGCGGGCGAGTTGCGGGCGATGATCGACGCGGCCCGCGCGATGAAGACGGCGCGGGCGGGACGGCCCCGGGGGGCGCTGGACGACGATCAGCCGCTTTCGGGGCGGATGGTGGCGCTGATCTTCGAGAAACCCTCGACCCGGACGCGGATCAGCTTTGACATGGGCGTGCGCCAGATGGGCGGGCAGACCATGGTGCTGTCGGGCGCGGACATGCAGCTGGGCCATGGCGAGACCATCGCCGACACGGCCCGCGTCCTGTCGCGCTATGTCGACCTGATCATGCTGCGCACCTTCGAGGAGGCGACACTGCACGAGATGGCCGAACATGCCAGCGTTCCGGTGATCAACGGGCTGACCAACCGCAGCCATCCCTGCCAGATCATGGCCGATATCCTGACCTATGAGGAACATCGCGGCCCGATCGGGGGGCGCAAGGTGGTGTGGTCGGGGGATGGCAACAATGTCTGCGCGTCCTTCCTCCATGCCGCGGGGCAGTTCGGTTTCGATTTCACCTTTACCGGACCGCCGACGCTGGACCCCGAGCCGGGTTTCGTGGCCGAGGCGCGCGCCAAGGGTGTGCGGGTCGAGATCGAGCGCGATCCGATGCGCGCGGTCGCGGGGGCGGACCTCGTGGTGACCGATACCTGGGTGAGCATGCATGACCCGCAATCGGCGCGCGAGCGGCGGCACAACCAGTTGCGCCCCTACCAGGTGACCGAGGCGCTGATGGCGGCGGCGAAACCGGATGCGCTGTTCATGCATTGCCTGCCCGCCCATCGCGACGAGGAGGCGACAAGTGCGGTGATGGACGGGCCGCATTCGGTGATCTTCGACGAGGCCGAGAACCGGCTGCATGCGCAGAAGGCGATCCTGCGCTGGTGCCTGGGCGTCTGACGGGGCGCTCCCGCCCCCGGCCCGCGCGGGGCTTGCGCCCCGCTTGTCCGGGGTTGGGCGTGGCCGCGCGCGGGCGCGCGCGGCGCCTCCGGCGGGGGTATTTGGGCCAAGAAGAAACAGCAGTCAGGAGTGGGGCGCCACGCGAGGGACCGGCCGGAGGGCCGGGCCCGAGATGAAAGGCGTGCGCCGCAGGCGCTCGATTTGACAGACGCTCAGGGCCGGGGTTTCCGGCGCAATGTGGGTGTGGCGGCGGTGGGGTCCTCGGGCCAGGGGTGTTTGGGGTAGCGCCCGCGCATGTCCTTGCGGACATCCGAATAGCTGGTCGCCCAGAAGCCCGGCAGGTCGGTCGTGACCTGCACCGGGCGCTGTGCAGGCGACAGCAGCGTGATCCGGAGCGGCAGCCGGTTCGGGCCGATGCAGGGATGTGTCGTGGTGCCGAAGAGTTCCTGAAGCCGCAATTCGATGGCCGGGCTGTCGCCGGAATAGTCGATGGGCACCTGACGGCCGAGCGGGGTTTCGAAATGCGCCGGTGCGAGGCGGTCTAGGCCTTGCTGTTGGTCCCAGCTCAGGCAGGCGCGGAGCGCGGGCAGGAGGTCGAGGCGTCGGAGATCCTCGGCGCTGCGCGTGCCGGAGAGATGGGGCAGGAGCCAGTCGTCGAGACGGTCCAGAAGCGTGGTGTCCGAGAGGTCGGGCAGGTCCGTGCCCTGCTGGCGGATCAGCTCGACCCGGGCCTGGAAGCGGCGGGCGGAATCGGTCCAGGGCAGTCCCAGCGCCCGGATACCGTCGAGCGCGGCGCGGGCCATGGCCTCGGGCGGGGCGTCGGGCCAGGGGCGGTCGTCGAGGACAAGCGCCCCGAAACGTTCCTGGCGGCGCGCGACCACCCGGTTTTCGCGGTCTGACCAGTGGCAGATCTCGTGCCACGCGATGGCGGGGCCATGGGTGGTGCGCAGTTCGGCCTCGGTCAGCGGGGCGGCGAGGCGGATGCGGGCCTCGCGCGTGTCGCCGTCTAGATCGAGCGCGACGATCAGGCGCTGGCCTGCCAGCGGGTCTGCCGCGTCCATCGCGGCGCCCTTGCCGCCCGACAGGATGAAGCGCGGCGCCTCGCCCTCGCGGCGCAGGCCGATGCGGTCGGGATAGGCAAGCGACGCCATCTCGCCCGCTGACATTGGCCGGGGGCTGTCGGGGGCGCGGGCGGCAAGGCGCTTCGTTTCGGCGCGGATGCGGGCGAGCGTTGCGCGGTCGGGCGGGATGGGCGTCTCGGCGCGGGGGTCGGCCAGCGCGCGCAGGCGCAGTGTCAGGTCGGCGCCTGCGCCGCGCAGCGGGTCGCGGTCTTCGAGCAGGGCGGCGAGCGGGGCGGCCTGTGTGCCCGCGATGGCCAGCATGTGGCCGAGCCGGGGATGCAGCGGCAGCGCGGCCAGCGCGCGGCCGTGATCGGTGATGCGGCCTGTGCCGTCGAGCGCGCCGAGGGCGGTGAGCAGCGCGCGCGCCTCGGCCAGAGCGCCGGGATTGGGCGGCGTCAGCAGGGCCAGCGCGCCGGGATCGGCCGTGCCCCAGAGCGCGAGGTCGAGCGCGAGCCCGGTCAGGTCGCCCGCGACGATCTCAGGCGGGGGGAAGGCGGCGAGCGCGCCCTCCTCGCCGCGGGTCCAGAGCCGGTAGCAGCGCCCCGGCGCCACCCGCCCGGCGCGGCCGCGGCGCTGGTCGGCCTCGGCGCGGGTGACGCGTTCGGTCACCAGCCGGGCCATGCCCGAATTCGGGTCGAAGCGCGCGCGCCTTGCGCGGCCGGCATCGACGACGACGCGGATATCCTCGATCGTCAGCGAGGTTTCGGCGATGGCGGTGGCAAGGACGATCTTGCGCCCCTCGGGCTCGGGGCGGATCGCGGCGTGTTGCTCGGCGAAGGGCAGGGCGCCGTAAAGCGGGCGGATATGGCAATCGGGCGGCAGGCGGGGGGCAAGGGCGGCGGCGCAGCGGCCGATTTCCCCCTCGCCGGGCAGGAAGACGAGGAGGCCGCCCTGCGTTTCGGCCAGCGCCTGGGCGACCAGATCGGCCGTGGCCTCTGGCAGGCGGGCGCGTTTGGGCAGGGGGCGGTCGAGCCAGAAGGTCTCGACCGGGAAGGCGCGGCCTTCGGAACTGACCAGCGGGGCGTCGTCCAGAAGGGCGGCCACCGGGGCGGCGTCCAGCGTGGCCGACATCACCAGCAGGATCAGGTCCTCGCGCAGTGCGCCGCGCACCTCCCATGCCAGCGCAAGGCCCAGATCGGCGGCAAGCGAGCGTTCGTGGAACTCGTCGAAGATGACCGCGCCGATGCCATCGAGCCCGGGATCGGACTGGATCATCCGGGTCAGGATACCTTCGGTCACGACCTCGATGCGGGTGTTTCGTCCGACCTTGGCCTCGCCGCGGATGCGGTAGCCGATCGTTTCGCCGACATCCTCGCCCAGCGTCTCGGCCATGCGCTCGGCGGCGGCGCGGGCGGCCAGCCGTCTTGGTTCCAGCATCACGATGCGGCCCCCCGTCAGGCCCGCCTGCAACAGCGCCAGCGGCACCCGCGTCGTCTTGCCCGCACCCGGGGGGGCTTGCAGCACGGCGCGGCCGGCGCGGGCAAGCGCCGCGATCAGGTCGGGCAGGGCGGCGTCTATGGGCAGGGGCGTCATGGCCTTGGGTTATGGGCGAAACCGCCCCGCTTCGCCAGAGGGCCGGGCAGGGGGGTGGCCAGAGGGGTGGACAGCCCCCCGCACACGCGGCAAGAGAAGGACCGCGCAGCAGCGGAGCCGCCCATGGATATCGAGGATCTTGCCACCCGCATCCGCGCCGGCGAACGCCGGGCCCTGGCGCGTGCGATCACCCTGATCGAAAGCGGGCGGGCCGATCACCGGGCCGCCGCGCGGGCCTTGCTGGACCTGTTGGCCGATGCGCCGGGGCAGGCGCTGCGCATCGGGCTGTCGGGCACGCCGGGAGTGGGCAAGTCCACCTTTGTCGAGAGCTTCGGCATGATGCTGACCGGGCAGGGGCACAAGGTCTCTGTGCTGGTGGTCGACCCGTCCTCGGCGCGGTCGGGCGGCTCGATCCTGGGCGACAAGACCCGGATGGAGCGGCTGAGCCGCGACCCCAACGCCTTCATCCGCCCCTCGCCCAGCCAGTCGGCACTGGGCGGCGTGGCGCGGCGTACGCGCGAGGTGGTGAGCCTGTGCGAGGCGGCGGGCTTCGACATCGTGCTGATCGAGACGGTGGGCGTGGGCCAGTCCGAAACCATGGTCGCCGAGATGACGGATCTGTTCATCCTGCTGATGGCGCCCGCGGGCGGCGACGAATTGCAGGGCGTCAAGCGCGGCATCATGGAGATGGCCGACCTGATCCTGGTGAACAAGGCCGATGGCGACCTGAAACCGGCGGCGGAACGCACGCGGTCCGATTACGCGGGCGCGCTGCGGCTGTTGCGCCGCCGCCCGCAGGATCCGCCCGATTTCCCCAAGGCGATCTGCGTCTCTGCATTGCAGGAGGCGGGGCTGTCGGATGCCTGGGCCGAGATGCAGGCGCTGGCCCAATGGCGGCGCGAAACCGGGCATTTCGAGGCGCGGCGGGCCGAACAGGCGCGCTACTGGTTCGCCGAGGAGGTCCGGCGCGGGCTTCTGGCGCAGCTTGACCACGATCCCGCGATGCGGGCGCGGATGGCGGCGCTGGGCGCGCAGGTGGCGGCGGGCGAGACCAGCGTGGAACGGGCCACCGCCGAGATGCTGACCGCGCTGGGGGCCGCGCCGTGAAGCCCTTTCTGGTGCTGCAACTGCGCCCCGAGACCGAGGCGGCGGATGACGAGTTCGCCGCGATCCTGGCCAAGGGCGGGCTGTCCCCCGATCAGGTGCGGCGCATCCGGCTGGATGCCGAACCGCTGCCCGCGGGGCTGGAGCTTGACGCCTGTTCGGGCGTGATCGTGGGCGGCGGGCCGGGCTGCGTCTCGGACCCGGAGGCGGCGAAATCGCCCGTCGAGCGGCGGATCGAGGCCGCGGTCATGGGGCTGATGCCCGAGATCACCGCGCGCGACATCCCCTATCTGGGCTGCTGCTACGGTATCGGTATCCTCGCCCATCACCTGGGCGCCGAGGTGTCGAAGCGGCGCTATTCCGAACCCGTCGGCGCCACCACCTGCCATCTGACCGAAGAGGGGCGCCTTGATCCGCTGCTGGCGGGCCTGCCCGACAGCTTCCGCGCCTTTGTCGGCCACAAGGAGGCGGTGCAGGCGCTGCCGCCGGGCTGCGTGCATCTGCTGGCCTCGGACCCGTGCCCGTTCCAGATGATCCGCTACGGGGCGAACGTCTATGCCACGCAGTTCCACCCCGAGGCCGACAGCGCGGGGTTCGAGCTGCGCATCCGCATCTACCGCGACCGCGGCTATTTCCCGCCCGAAACCGCCGATGACCTGGTGGCGATGTGCCGGGCCGAGGATGTGCGCCTGCCCGAAACGATCCTCAGGCGCTTCGTGGCGCGCCATGCATGCCATTGACCCCTATTCCCCATGAATCGCTTGACGCCCCCCGGGATTGCCCGTAATGCACGCCGACGGAATTCGCGGCGCTGCCCCTGCGGCGCCCCCTGCTATTCGAGACGAGGAAGAACCCCATGTCGCGCGTCTGCGAACTGACCGGTAAAGGGCCGATGGTCGGCAACAATGTCAGCCACGCCAACAACAAGACCAAGCGGCGCTTCCTGCCGAACCTGAACGATGTCACGCTGCTGTCGGATGCGCTGGGTCGCTCGTTCAAGCTGCGCATCTCGGCTGCGGCGCTGCGCTCGGTCGATCACCGCGGCGGGCTGGACGCCTTCCTGGCCAAGGCGCGCGAGGACGAACTGTCCAGCAAGGCGCTGAAGATCAAGAAGGATATCGAGAAGGCCCGGGCTACCTCCTGACGCGCCCTCCGGATCCTGCCTGCCGGCCCCGCGCGACCCGAGGGGCCGTTTGCATCGGCGCTGCACCCTCGACAGGCGCCGCCCGCCCGGTATGGCTGACGCAACCCGCCGGCGCTGCGGCACATGACAGGGGAGGGACGCATGAAGCTGTTGAGGGTGGGCCCCGCGGGCCAGGAGAAACCGGCGATCCTGGATGCCGGGGGCGGGATGCGCGACCTCGCGGGCCGCGTCCCCGATTTCGCCGGGCCGGGCGTGTCGCTCGAGGCGCTCGAGGCGATCCGCGCGCTCGATCTGTCCACGCTGCCGCTGATCGCACCGGGCGCCCGGATCGGCGCCTGCCTCGCCGCGGTGCCGAACTTCCACGCGATCGGGCTGAACTACGCCAGACACGCCGCAGAAACCGGCTCGAAACCGCCGGCCGAGGCGATCCTGTTCACCAAGGCCAGCTCCTGCCTGTCCGGCCCCTTCGATCCGGTCGTGATCCCGCGCGGGTCCGAAAAGACCGACTGGGAGGTGGAACTGGGCGTGGTGATCGGGCGTGCGGCTGAGAATGTCTCCGAAGCCGACGCGCTGGCCCATGTGGCGGGCTATTGCGTGGTCAATGACGTGTCGGAACGCGCCTTCCAGCTTGAACGCGGCGGCCAGTGGATCAAGGGCAAGTCGGCCCCCAGCTTCGGCCCCATCGGCCCCTGGCTGGTGAGCGCCGACGAGGTGCCCGATCCCCAGGCGCTGGCTCTCTCGCTCGATCTGAACGGGGAACGGGTGCAGGACAGCGACACCTCGGACATGATCTTTTCGGTGCGCCGGATCATCAGCTACATGAGCCGCTTCATGCGGCTGGTGCCGGGTGACCTGATCGCCACCGGCACGCCTGCGGGCGTGGGAATGGGAATGAAGCCGCCGCGCTTCCTGCGCCCCGGCGACGTGATGGAAATGCGCGTCGAGGGGCTGGGCCAGCAGCGCCAGCAGGCGGTCGCCGCCCCCTGATCCGTCCTTCTTCTGGCCGGAAATATCCCGGGGGGAGTCCGCAAGGACGGGGGGCAGCGCCCCCCCCCCGCCCGCTCAGACGAAGCGCACCGACCGGGCCAGCGGCAGGCTGCGTATCCGCTGGCCCGTCGCTGCGAAGATCGCGTTCGCCAGGGCCGGGGCGGCGGGCGGCACGGGGGGCTCGCCGATCCCGCGCACTGGCCCGCCGCTGCCTAGTGCCTGCACGACGATCTCGGGGCATTCGCCGATCCGCATCGCGCGGTAGCTGTCGAAATTCGCCTGCTCGACCCGGCCCTCGGCATGGGTCAGTTCGCCCCAGATCGCGTGGCCTAGCCCCCAGATCACACCGCCCTGGATCTGGTTCTCGATATTCACCGGGTCCAGCACCCGGCCGACCTCCGCCACGGCAAGGACCCGGTCGATGCGGATACCCTCCGCGGTCGCGGTCACCTCGACCACCTCGGCGCAGGGCACGCCGAAGGACAGGCAGAAAGCCAGGCCCCGTCCGCGCCCCGGTCCCGGATCTGTGCCCCATCCCGATAGCTGGCCCACCGCCTCCAGCACCCGGGCGGAGGGCGCGTGGGTGCAAAGCCGCAACCGTTCTTCCAGCGGGTCGGCGCCCGCCGCGTGGATCAGCTCGTCCATGAGGCTTTCATGGAAGAAGGCATTGGCCGAGGCCCCGACCGAGCGCCAGGAACCGACCGGCACCGTTTCGGGCGCGCGATGGCCCGTCACGCGACAGGACGGGATCGCGAAGGGCTGGTCCCAGGCGCCCGCGACGATAGCGGTGTCGGGGCCCATCGTCGGCACCCCCAGCCGCCCCATCTGCGAGGCCGAGACCGAGGGCGCGGCGATCGCCAGATCGAGCGCCGCGACCTGCCCGCCCTCGACCCGGCCGCGGCCGCGCGCGATGGCGGCCGGGCGGGGGAAATCGCGGGCCATGTCCTCTTCGCGCGACCATGTCAGCCTTACGGGCCGTCCTTCGGCCGCCCGGGCGAGGCGCACCGCCTGGTCGATGAAATCATTCTCCAGCCGGCGGCCGAAACTGCCGCCCATCGGCAGCGCGTAAAGCCCGACCAGATCCTCGTGCAGCCCCGAAAGACGCCGTGCGGTGTCGATCACGAAGCGCGGGATCTGGGTGCCCGCCCGCAATTCCAGCATGCCGTTGCGGAACCAGGCGAAGGCGGTCATCGGTTCCAGCGGCGCATGGGCGAGGAAGGGCACGCGGTATTCGGCCTCGACATCCGCGCCGCCCGCCAGCGCGGCCTCGACGTCGCCCTCGTTCTTCAGGCGGCTGTCGCGCCGCGTCTCGAACGCGCCCGCGATGCTGTCGAACAGCGCCTCGGTATTCGCGGGCGAGGGAGCGGGACCCCATTCGATCTCGACCGCCTTCGCGGCCTGAAAGGCGCGCCAGGTGTTGTCGGCCAGCACGCCGATGCCGTCGGGGAGGCGCATGACCTTGACCACCCCGCGCATCGCCTCGGCCCGGCTGGCATCGACATGCAGCACGCCGCCGCCGCGTGCGGGATTGGTGCGCACCGTGGCAAACAGCATCCCCGGCGCGGTCTGGTCGATGCCGTAGCGCGCGGTGCCGGTCGATTTGGCCACGATGTCGAGCCGCTGCATCGGCTTGCCCAGGATCCGCCAGTCGGAGGGGTCCTTGAGCGTGACCTTGCGCGGTTCCAGCAGCCTGCTCGCGGCGGGGGCAAGCTCGACATAGGACAGCCGCGTGCCGTCGGGCGCGATCACGGCGCCCGCCTCGGTGCGCAGCGCGGCCTCGTCCAGGCCCAGCCGCCGGGCGGCGGCGGTGACCAGCATCGCGCGCGCCGTGGCGCCGGCCATGCGCAGCCGGTCATAGGCGTCGGGCACGGTGGTCGAGCCGCCGGTGATCTGAAGCGACATCAGCTTGCCGACCATCGCGCCGGTCTCGCGCGCGGTCTCGGCCAGCCAGCCGGTATCGGTTGCGGCGAAAGGCAGCCCCTCGGCAACGATGCGGGCATTGTAATAGGCCGGGGCGGGGATACCGGGATCGGTGCGCACCGCCGCGAGCGGGTAATCCAGTTCCTCGGCAAGCAGCGCGGCCTGGATCGAGATCGCGCCCTGGCCCATCTCGGCGCGCGGGGTGATCAGCGTGACCCCGGTCTGGTCGATCACCACATAGGGCGTCAGCGCCGCCATGCCCGGCGGCAGGTCCTTGGACAGCGGACTCGAATAGGGCTGGCGCAGCGAATAGACGCCCAGCGCAAGGCCTCCCGCCACCGTCGCCGCCCCGATCAGGAAGCCTCGCCGCGCGATCTTGCCCATGCCTGTCATGGCTCAGCCCTCCCGAAGCTTGTCGGCGGCCAGCTGCACCGCTGCGCGGATCCGCGGATAGGTGCCGCAGCGGCAGAGATTGGTGTCGAGCGCGGCGTCGATCTGCGCCGCGTCGGGCTGGGGCGTCTCGGCCAGAAGGGCGGCGGCGGCCATGATCTGGCCCGACTGGCAATAGCCGCATTGCGCGACCTGGGTTTCGATCCAGGCGGCCTGAACGGGATGCGGCGCCTCGGGCGTGCCCAGCCCCTCGATGGTGGTCACGGGGCCATCGACATCGCCCGCCGCGATCTGGCAGGACTGCACCGCGCGCCCGCCCAGATGCACGGTGCAGGCGCCGCACTGGCCGATACCGCAGCCGTATTTCGTGCCCGTCAGGCCCAGCACATCGCGCAGCACCCACAGAAGCGGCATCTCGGGTTCGACATCAACCTCGTGCTCGGTTCCGTTTACGGTCAGCCTCATGGCGGCCCGGCCTCCTTCGCGGCGGATCCCCTGGCGCCCAATCCAGGGCGCCGGGCGCATCAATCACCCGTTTCGGCCCGGTTTGGCAACGCCATGCGGCCGGGCGGGGCCGTCACGGCTGCGTGGGTTGTGGTCCGGGGCGGCGGCGCTATGCTCGTGCCTGCCCGTGCGGGTGGCCGGGCAGGAGGGGACCGACAGGCATGCAGAAACGGACGATCCAGACCCGGCCGATCGAGGGGCAGAAACCCGGCACATCGGGGCTGCGCAAGAAGACCCGCATCTTCATGGGGCCGCATTACCTGGAGAATTTCGTCCAGGCGGTCTGGAACGCGATCGGCGGGGTGCAGGGCAAGACCCTCGTGCTGGGCGGCGACGGGCGCTATTTCAACGACCGCGCGGCGCAGGTGATCCTGCGCATGGCGGCGGCGGGCGGCGCGGCGCGGGTGATCGTGGGGCAGAACGCGCTGCTGTCCACCCCCGCGGCCTCGAACCTGATCCGCCAGCGCGGGACGGATGGCGGCATCATCCTGTCGGCCAGCCACAATCCCGGCGGTCCGGAGGAGGATTTCGGGGTCAAGTTCAACGGCCCCAATGGCGGCCCCGCGTCCGAAGAGCTGGGCGCGCGCATTTTCGAGGCGACCGGGCGGCTGGAGAGCTATGCCATCCTCGAGGCGCAGGATGTGGACCTGTCGCAGCTTGGCGCCACACGGCTGGGCGACATGGTGGTGGAAATCGTCGACCCGGTTGCCGATTACGCGGCGCTGATGGCGCGGCTGTTCGATTTCGGCGCCATCGCGCGGCTGATCGCGGGCGGCTTCACGATCCGGTTCGACGCGATGCATGCGGTCACGGGGCCTTATGCCAGGGCGATCCTTCAGGACATGCTGGGCGCGCCCGAGGGCAGCGTGGTCAATGCAGTCCCCAGCCCCGATTTCGGTGGCGGGCATCCCGACCCGAACCCGATCTGGGCGAAGGACCTGGTCGACCTGGTGATGGGGCCGGATGCGCCCGATTTCGCCGCGGCCTCGGACGGGGATGGCGACCGGAACATGATCCTGGGCCGCGGCATCGTGGTCACGCCCTCCGACAGCCTGGCGGTGCTGGCCGCGAATGCGCATCTGGCGCCGGGCTATGCGCGGGGGCTGGCAGGCGTGGCGCGCTCGATGCCGACCTCGGCCGCGGTCGACCGGGTCGCGGCGGCGCGCGGCCTTGCCCTTTACGAGACGCCGACGGGGTGGAAGTTCTTCGGCAGCCTGCTGGATGCCGGCCGGGTGACGCTGTGCGGCGAGGAAAGTGCCGGGACCGGATCGGACCATGTGCGCGAGAAGGACGGGCTTTGGGCAGTGCTTCTGTGGCTGAACATCCTGGCCGAGACAGGGGCTTCGGTGGCGGACATGCTGCGCGCGCATTGGCGGGAGTTCGGCCGCAACTACTACGCCCGCCACGATTACGAGGCGCTGGATGCGGGGCTTGCCGGGGCGATGCTGGACGATCTGCGCGCCCGCCTGCCCGGGCTTGTCGGGACGCAGGCCGCAGGGCGGCGGATCGTGGTGGCAGACGAGTTCGCCTATGACGATCCCGTCGATGGCAGCCGGTCCGAGGGGCAGGGGCTGCGGATCGGGCTCGAGGGCGGCGCGCGGATCGTCTTTCGGCTGTCGGGCACCGGGACCGAGGGCGCGACGCTGAGGGTCTATCTGGAGGAGTATGTCGACGCGCCCGGGCGGCTGGACCTGCCGGTATCCGAGGTGCTGGCGCCGGTCATCGCCGCCGCCGACGAGATCGCGGGAATCACCGCGCGCACCGGCCGCAGCGGACCCGACGTGGTGAGCTAGCCCTCCCGCCCCCGGCCCGCGCGGGGCGCGCTGCGCGCCCCGCTTGTCCGCGGTTGGGCGTGGCCGCGCGCTGGCGCGCGCGGTGCCTCCGGCGGGGATATTTGAGGCCAGAAGAAGGGCCAGAAGACGGGTGGGCCTGATCCTGTCCTTCTTCTGGCGTCAAATATCCGATGTCGGTCGCGTCGGGTTGCCGAAGGGGTCGGGGTCGTAGGCCACCGCGGCGAGGAAGAGCCCCGAGGGTGGGCAGACCGGGCCGCAGGCGGCGCGGTCGCGGGCCTCGAGGGCGGCGCGGACACGCCCGGGCGGCCAGGCCCCCGCGCCGACGCGTTCCAGCGTGCCCACGATGCTGCGCACCTGGTTGTGCAGGAAGCTGCGGGCGCGCAGGTGGAAGCGGAATTCCTGTCCGTCCGGCTTCGCCAGTTCCTCGATCTCAAGCGCATCGAGCGTCTTGATCGGCGATTTCGCCTGGCAGAGCGCGGCACGGAAGGTGGTGAAATCGTGCCGCCCGATCAGGTGCTGCGCGGCCTGCTGCATCGGGGCGAGTGCGAGCGGGTGGGGCACCTGCCAGACCCGTGCGCGCTCGAGCGTCATCGGGGCGCGGCGGGCGACAAGGCGAAAGAGGTAGCGCCGTTCGAGCGCCGAGAAGCGGGCGTGGAACTCATCGCCCACCCGCGCGCAATCCAGCACGGCAACGGGCGCGGGGCGCAGGTGGTGGTTCAGCGCCTGGGCCAGTCGGAACGGGTCCCAGTCCTTGCGCAACTCGCAATGGGCGACCTGGCCCAGCGCGTGCACGCCGGCATCGGTGCGCCCGGCGGCGGCAATGGCGGGCAGGCCGGGTTCGAGACGGGCGAGCGCCGCCTCGATGGCGCCTTGCACCGAGGGGCGGTCGGCCTGGCGTTGCCAGCCGGAAAACGGCGTGCCGTCATATTCGATCTTCAGTGCGTAGCGGGGCATCACCGGTCGTTACCGCGACAATCCTTCCCTGGCAATCGCCTATCCCGGGGCTGGCGCGGGCGGGGCGTCGGGCTTACCTTGGCCGGAGCCGTGAAAGGAGCAAGCTTGCGCATTGGCGATATTGCCGACGGGGTGACGCGCGGGGTGGAGGGGATTGCCGCCTCGATGTCCGAGACCTTCCTGGAGCCGGTGATCCGGCTGGGCGTGACGGGGTTGTCGCGGGCGGGAAAGACCGTCTTCATCACCTCGCTGGTGGCGAACCTGATGGAGCGGGGGCGGATGCCGCAATTGCGTGCCGCCGCCTCGGGGGCGATCTCGGCCGCCTATCTGCAGCCCCAGCCCGACAATACCGTGCCGCGTTTCGACTACGAGACGCATCTGGCCGCGCTGACCGGGACCGATCCGCATTGGCCCGAGTCGACCCGCGCGGTCTCCGAGTTGCGGCTGTCGATGAAGGTCCGTCCGGGCGGGATCGGCGGGCTTCTGGGTGCAGTGACGGGGCCGCGGACGGTGCATCTGGACATCGTGGATTATCCTGGCGAGTGGCTGCTGGATCTGGCGCTGATGGAACGCGGCTATGCCGAGTGGTCGGCCGACACGCTGGCGCGGATGCGCGAGCGGCCGGGGGGCGTGGCCTTTGCCGCGGCGCTTGCCCTGGCCGATCCGGGCGGGAAGTTCGACGAGGTCCAGGCCCAGGGGCTGGCTGCGGCCTTTACCGATGCGTTGCAGGCGGCGCGTGAGGCGGGGTTTTCCGATTGCACGCCGGGCCGGTTCCTGTTGCCGGGCGAGTTGGCGGGCTCGCCCGTGCTGACCTTTGCGCCCTTGCCCGAACCCGGCGCCGCGACGCCGCGCGGCAGCCTGTGGCGCGAGATGGAGCGCCGCTACGACGCCTACAAGGCCGAAGTGGTCAAGCCGTTCTTCCGCGAGCATTTCTCGCGGATCGACCGGCAGGTGGTGCTGGTGGACGCGCTGGGCGCGATCCATGCGGGTCCGCGCGCGGTCGAGGATCTGCGCCGCGCGATGACCGAGATCCTGGGTGCGTTCCGGCCGGGCCGCAATGCCTGGCTGAGCCAGTTGCTGCTGGGGCGGCGGGTGGAGAAGATCCTGTTCGCCGCGACCAAGGCCGATCATCTGCATCACACCCAGCATCCCCGGCTGACCGCGATCATTCAGGCGCTGATGCGCGACGCCCGCCGCCGCGCCGATTTCGCGGGTGCCGAGACTGCCGCCATGGCGATCGCCGCGCTGCGCGCCACGGTGGAGGAGACCCGCAGCCGTGGCGGCGAAAGCTATGACTGCGTGCGCGGGACCTTGTTGGACACCGGGCGCGAGGCGGCGCTTTATCCCGGCGAGTTGCCCGAGGATCCGGGCCAGCTGCTGGAGGCGGCGCGGGACGGGGCCGAGGCGTGGCTGGACGCCGAATACGAGGTGATGCGCTTTGCGCCCGCGCGGCTGACCTTGCGCCCGGGCGAGGGGCCGCCCCATATCCGGCTGGACAAGGCGGCCGAGTTTCTGCTGGGGGATCGGCTGAGATGACCCGTCGCCCGGTGCTTTTCGACCTCGAAGGCGAGGGGGACAAGTCCGGCGCGGGGCCGGAGGGGCAGCCCGATCCGGCCGCGGCAGCGAAGCGGGCCGAGCGGGAGCGGGCGGAACGGCAAGCGCTGGCCGAGGCAAGGGCGGAACAGGCCCGGATCGAGCGGGAGCGCGCGCAGGTCGAACGGCTGGAGAGGGAGCGCGCCGAGTGGGACCGGCTGGAGCGCGTGCGGTTGGATCGGGAGCGGCGCGAGCGCGAGCGGGTCGAGCAGGAACGGCAACGGGCCGAAGCCGAGCGGCTGGAACTTGCCCGGGTGGAGGCCGAGCGGGCCGAACGCGAGCGTGTCGAGCGCGAGAAGGCCGAGCGGGCGCGTGCGCAGGCCGAGCGTTTGGAACGAGAGCGCGTCGAGCGCGAACGGGCCGAGGCCGAGCGGCTGGAACGCGCGCGGATTGAACGGGAACGGCAGGAGCGGGAACGGTTGGAACAGCAGCGAGAGCGGGACGCAAGGGTAAGCGCGGCGGGCCGCGAAGTCCGCAGGGCCAGGGCGCCGCTTCTGTTCGAGGCGGACGAGGCCGAGGCGCGGCTGTCGCCTGCCTCCGCGCCGCCGGTGCCGGAGCCCGATGCGTTGCCCGAGGGACGTGCGATGCAGACCGTCGCGCTGCTGGCCGCGCGGCCGCCCTCGCGGCTGGGGCGGTTCTTCTGGGCCTCGTTCTGGGCGCTGATCGGCTTTGCCGTCTCGCTGGCGGCATGGGATTTCGTGACAGGGCTGGTCGCGCGCAACCCGGTTCTGGGCGGGATTGCCGTGCTGCTGGCGGGCAGCGTTCTGCTGGCGCTGCTGCTGATCGGGCTGCGCGAGCTGGCGGCGTTCTCGCGGCTGGCGCGGCTTGACCGGCTGCATGCCGAGACCGAGGCAGCGCTGGCGGCGCATGACCTTGGGGCCGCGCGGGCGGTGCTGGACAGGCTGATGGTGCTTTATGCACGGCGCGAGGATACGAGTTGGGGCCGCGAGCGGCTGACGGAGCGGCGGGACGATATCCTGGATGCCGACGGGCTGCTGGGGCTGGCCGAGCGCGAATTGCTGGCCCCGCTTGACGCCGCCGCGACGCGCGAGATCGAGTCGGCCGCGCGCACCGTGGCCGCGGTGACCGCCATCGTGCCGCTGGCGCTGGCCGATGTCGCGACGGCGATGGTGGCGAATCTGCGCATGATCCGGCGGATTGCCGAGATCTATGGCGGGCGCGGCGGGGTTCTGGGCTCGATCCGGCTGGGTCGCGCGGTGATGACGCATCTGGTGGCCACGGGGGCGGTGGCGGTGGGCGATGACATGCTGGGCTCGATTGCGGGCGGCGGCATGCTGTCGCGCCTCTCGCGCCGGTTTGGCGAGGGCGTGGTGAACGGCGCGCTGACCGCCCGGGTCGGCGTCGCCGCGATGGAGGTCTGCCGCCCGCTGCCCTTCCGCGAGTTCAAGCGCCCCTCGGTCGGGGCGCTGGTCAAGCGCGCGCTTGCCGGGCTCTTCTCGAAATCCGACGCCTGAGCCGCCCTTTACGGCCCGGCGCGCGCGGCCTATAAGCCCGCCCATGTCATCCGGCCCCACGCGCATCATTCGAATTAGCCGCCCGGCGCTCTGATCCAGGGCGGCCGGGACAAGGCGCTTGACCCGTCGCGCCGAACCTTCAACAGATCGCATGACCCGTTTTCCGAGGACCGCCCCCATGTGCGCCGACATGCCCGACTATCGCGATACCGTGTTCCTGCCCGAAACCGATTTCCCGATGCGCGCGGGCCTGCCCGAGCGCGAACCCGGCTGGCTGGAGCGCTGGGCGCGGATCGGCATCTATGACCGGTTGCGGGAACGGAAAGGGCGGGCGCCCTTCATCCTGCATGACGGCCCGCCCTACGCCAACGGGCACCTGCATATCGGCCACGCGCTGAACAAGATCCTCAAGGATTTCATCGTGCGCTCCCAGCAGATGATGGGCAAGGATGCGCGCTATGTGCCGGGCTGGGATTGCCACGGGCTGCCGATCGAGTGGAAGATCGAGGAACAGTACCGCGCCAGGGGGCTGGACAAGGACGCGGTTGACGTTGTCGCCTTCCGCCGGGAATGCCGCAAATTCGCCGAAGGCTGGATCGAGATCCAGCGCGAGGAGTTCAAGCGCCTCGGCATCACCGGCAACTGGGCCGATCCCTACCTGACGATGGATTTCCACGCCGAGGCGGTGATCGCGCGGGAATTCATGACGTTCCTGATGAACGGGTCGCTTTATCAAGGGTCGAAGCCGGTGATGTGGAGCCCCGTGGAAAAGACCGCGCTGGCCGAGGCCGAGGTGGAATATCACGACCACCAGAGCCATACGATCTGGGTGCGGTTTCGGCCTTATACGAATGTTCAGAAAGACGATCCGGATATTTCCGAGACGCAGGATCTTCGCGAATGCTCTGTGGTGATCTGGACCACTACTCCGTGGACCATTCCTCAGAACCGCGCCGTCGCCTATAACCCTGATATCGAATACGGCCTCTACCGGGTGAAATCCGTTGCCGAGAACAGCTCTGCTGTCGCGGGAGAGACGTTGCTGATTGCCACCAAGCTTGCCGATCAGGTGATGACGCAAGCGCGCGTTGATGCCTACGAACTCGTTAGGATCGTTCCTGCCGAACAACTTGATGGAATGGGATGTCGCCACCCCTTCTGCGGCATCGAGGGCGGCAATGGCGAGTGGGACTATCACGTGCCCATGCTGCCGGGCGATCACGTCACCGACGAGGCGGGTACGGGCTTTGTCCATACCGCGCCCAGCCATGGCGATGACGACTACCAGATCGGCCTGAAATACAACCTGCCCATGACCTATAACGTGCTGGAAGACGGCTCGTTCCGGCCCGACCTGCCGCTGTTCGGCGGGCAGGCGATCCTGACGCCCGAGGGCAAGGAGGGTCCGGCGAATGTCTCGGTCATCAAGCAACTGGCCTATGCCGGGGCGTTGCTGGCCAAGGGCAAGCTCAAGCACAGCTATCCGCATAGCTGGCGGTCGAAGGCGCCTTTGATCTATCGCAACACGCCGCAATGGTTCGCCGCCATCGACCACAGGCTGGATGACGGCATGGGCCAATATGGCGACACGATCCGGCAACGCGCACTGACCTCGATCGACCAGTTGGTGCGCTGGACGCCCCAGACCGGGCGCAACCGGCTTTACTCGATGATCGAGGCGCGGCCCGACTGGGTGCTGTCGCGCCAGCGCGCCTGGGGGGTGCCGCTGACCTGTTTCGTCAAGCGCGGCGCGAAACCCACCGATCCCGATTTCCTGCTGCGTGATCCGGCCGTCAATGCCCGCATCGTCGCGGCGTTCGAGGCCGAAGGGGCGGATGCCTGGTATGCCGAGGGGGCGAAGGCGCGGTTCCTTGGGCCGGACCATGACCCCGAGGCTTACGATCAGGTCATGGACGTGCTGGATGTGTGGTTCGATTCAGGCTCGACCCATGCCTTCGTGCTGCGCGACCGGGCGGACGGGGCGGCGGACGGGATTGCGGATCTGTACCTTGAGGGCACCGACCAGCATCGCGGCTGGTTCCATTCCTCGATGCTTCAGGCCTGCGGCACCATCGGTCGGGCGCCCTATCGCGGCGTGCTGACCCATGGCTTCACGCTGGACGAGAAGGGCAACAAGATGTCCAAATCGCTCGGCAATACCATCGCGCCCGAGGATGTCATCAGGCAATATGGCGCGGATATCCTGCGGCTCTGGGTGGCGCAGTCGGATTATTCGGTGGACCTGCGCATCGGACCCGAGATCCTGAAGGGCGTGGCCGACAGCTATCGGCGGCTGCGCAACACGCTGCGCTTCATGCTGGGCAATCTGGCCGGGTTCTCGGAGGCCGAACGGGTCGCGCCAGAGGACATGCCCGAGCTGGAACGCTGGGTGCTGCACCGTCTGGCCGAGCTCGACCAGCGGGTGCGGCAGGGCTATGACAGCTATGATTTCCAGGGCGTGTTCCAGGCGCTGTTCAACTTCTGCACCGTGGATCTGTCGGCCTTCTATTTCGACATCCGCAAGGACGCGCTGTATTGCGATGCGCCCGACAGCATGCGCCGCCGCGCCGCGCGCAGTGTGCTGGACCTGCTGTTCCACCGGCTGACCACCTGGCTGGCGCCGATCCTCGTCTTCACGATGGAGGATGTGTGGCTTGCGCGCTTCCCGGACGAGGACGGGTCGGTGCATCTGGAGGACATTCCGGAAACGCCCGCCGCCTGGCGCGACGAGGCGCTGGCGGCGAAATGGGCGGGGGTCCGGCAGGTGCGGCGCGTGGTGACGGCGGCGCTGGAGATCCAGCGCCGGGACAAGGTGATCGGCGCGAGCCTGGAGGCAGCACCCGTGGTGCATGTCGAGGACGCCGCCGTGCTGGGTGCGCTGAAGACGGTTGATTTCGCCGATCTCTGCATCACCTCGGACATCCTGCTGACCGCCGATCCCAGCCCGAACGAGGCCTTCCGCCTGTCCGAAGTGCCGGGCGTGGGCGTGGTCTTCGAGAAGGCCGAGGGCGAGAAATGCCAGCGCTGCTGGAAAATCCTGCCCGATGTGGGGGGGCATGCCCATCGGGGGACCTGCGCGCGCTGCAACGCGGCGTTGGGCGGTTAGGGGGCACTCCCGCCCCCGGGCCGCGCGGCGCTTGCGCGCCGACCGCCCGGGGTTGGGCCGGGCCGCGCGCGTGCCGCGCGCGGCGCCTCCGGCGGGGATATTTGCGGCCAGAAGAAGGGGACTGACCCGGGGTCTTGCGCGGCCTATCGGGGCGGCGCGTCCCCGATTGTGGCGATCCGGCCGTCGATGACGGGGTGGTAGGGGGTGTTGGCGGCGAGGAATTCGGCGGTCACATCGGCCAGGTCGGGGCCGAAATCGTAGACATCCCGGGCATCGAGGAACATCCGGTAGCCGTCGCCGCCATTGCGGATGTAATTGTTCGAGACCAGTCCATAGATCCGCTCGGGCTCGATGGGCGCCCAGGCGCCGTTTTCCATCACCTCGACGGATCGGACCCGCGCGCCGGGCTCGGCGTCTGGCGCCCAGGTGAATCGCAGCCCGGCGACCTGCGGGAATCGGCCGGCGCCGTCCTCGACCTGGGACAGGCCGTTTTCCAGCGCCTCGACCACCGTTCGGCCGGGCACGAAGAAGGTGGAAAGCGTGTTCTGGAAGGGCAGCACGGTCAGCACGTCGCCCATCGTCACGGGGCCTGCCTCGAGCGAGGCGCGCAGGCCGCCGCCATTCTGGAGCGCGATGCTGATGCCCTGCGCGCGCACCCGGTCGAGCATCGCCTCGGCCACGAGGTTGCCCATCGTGCATTCCGTCACCCGGCAGATGCTGCGGTCGCCCTCGATGGGTTCGGCGGCCTCGGCGACCACCTTCTGGCGGATTTCCTCGAGCGGCTGGGCCAGTTCGGCGATGCGTGCCCGGGTGTCCGCATCCTCGGCGATGGCGGCGTCGAGCAGGATCGGCTCGCCCACCGCCTCGACTACGCGGCCCGCCTCATCGAAGGTGACGGTCAGCTCGCCCAGGTACTTGCCATAGCCATAGGCCTGCACGATGGCGGTCTGGCCCACCATGGTCGGGTAGGGGCCTGCCGCGCCCTCGACGCTGTTGGACAGGAGCGTGTGGGAATGGCCGCCCACGATCACGTCGATCCCGGTGGTTTCCGCCGCGATCCGCAGGTCGTGGTCATGGCCCGAATGGCTGAGCAGGATGATCTTGTCGATGCCGTCCGCAGTCAGCCGGTCTATTTCGGCCTGCACTGCGGCAACCGGGTCGGTGAAGACGATATTGGGGCCGGGGCTGGCCAGATCGGGGTTGTCCACCGGCGTCAGGCCGATCAGCCCCAGCCGTGCGCCGCCGCGTTCGATCACCGCCGATTTCGCGATGCCCTCGCGCAGCAGCGGTTCGGCCGAGAGGTCGGCATTGGCCATCAGCACCGGGAAATCGACCGAGGCGACGAAACGGGCCAGCACCTCGGGGCCATCGTCGAATTCGTGATTGCCCACCGCCATCGCGTCATAGCCAAGCCGGGTCATCATCTCGGCCGTGGCCGCCCCCTTGTAGCGGGTGTAGAACAGCGTGCCCTGGAACTTGTCGCCCGCATCGACGAGGATCGTGTTGGCGTTGCGCGCGCGGGCCTCGGCGATGGCCGTGGCCAGCCGGGCCGAGCCGCCGAAACATTCGCCCGCCGCGTTCTCGGCCTCGGAACAGACTGAATCATGCTTCGAGATCGGCTCGAACCGTGCGTGGAAATCGTTGGTGTGCAGGATCGTCAGACTGTACTCGGCCCAGGCCGGGGTTGCTGCCAGTGCCAGGAACAGTGCAGCGGACAAGGCGCGCGTTGCCATGATGAATCCCCCTTCGGTTGAACACGGAAAGTCTGACGCGCCGTGGCCGGGCTGTCAAAGCCTCTGGCGCTTGACCGGGGCTGCATCTGCGGGCATGGGAGCGGGATGCTGATCTACAAGATTTTCCGCCGGGCCGAGTGGGACGCCTTTCGCGCTGCGGGCCTGACCGCGGGCGCGCCGGTCGATCTGGCCGACGGGTTCATTCACCTGTCCACCGCCGAGCAGGTGACCGGCACCGCCGAGAAGCATTTCGCGGGGGAAAGCGATCTGGTGCTGGTGGCGGTGGCGGCCGACCGTCTGGGCGAGGCGCTGCGCTGGGAGGCGTCGCGGGGCGGCGCGCTGTTTCCCCATCTCTATCGCGCGTTGAGCGTGGCGGATGTGGTCTGGGACAAGTCCCTGCCGCTGGGCGCGACCGGGCATATCTTTCCCGAGGGCGTGGTATGACCCCGCTGGAGCGCGCGGGGCTGGCGCTGTTGCACCGGATGGATCCCGAGCGGGCGCATGGGCTGTCGCTGACGGCGCTGCGCGCGGGGCTGGTGCCGCTGCCGGGGGCGATCACCTCGGACAGGCTGGCGACCGATCTGGCGGGGCTGGCCCTGCCGAACCCGGTGGGGCTGGCGGCGGGCTATGACAAGAATGCCGTGGCGCTGGGGCCGCTTGCCCGCGCGGGTTTCGGCTTTGTCGAGGTGGGGGCGGCGACGCCGAGGCCGCAGCCCGGCAACCCGCGCCCGCGGCTGTTCCGGCTGAGCGAGGACCGCGCGGCGATCAACCGCTTCGGCTTCAACAACGAGGGCATGGTGGCGATCGGCGCGCGGCTGGCGGCGCGGCCCGAGGGGGCGGTGGTCGGGCTGAACCTGGGCGCGAACAAGGACAGCGCCGACCGGGCGGCGGATTTCGCCGCCGTGCTGGCCCATTGCGGGGCGCATGTGGATTTCGCGACCGTCAATGTCTCGTCGCCCAATACCGAACGGCTGCGCGACTTGCAGGGCCGCGCGGCGCTGTCCGCCCTTCTGGCTGGCGTGATGGCGGCGCGGTCGGGGCTGGCGCGGCCGATCCCGGTCTTTCTCAAGATCGCGCCGGATCTGTCGGATGCCGAGATCGACGAGATCGCCGGGGTCGCGCTGGAGGCCGGGATCTCGGGGATCGTCGCGACCAACACCACGCTGGCGCGCGGCGAGCTGACAAGTCGCCATGCGGGCGAGGCGGGGGGGCTGTCGGGCGCGCCGCTCTTCGCACGCTCGACCCGGGTTCTGGCGCGGCTCTCGGTGGCGACGGGCGGGCGGCTGCCGCTGATCGGGGTTGGGGGCATCGGCTCGGCCGAGGACGCCTATGCCAAGATCCGCGCGGGCGCGCGTGCCGTGCAGTTATATACCGCCCTGGTCTATGGCGGGCTGGGGCTGGTGGCCCAGATCGTGCAGGGGCTGGAGGGGCTGCTGGCGCGCGACGGGTTCGCCAATGTGGCCGAGGCGGTCGGCACGGGGCGGGACGAGTGGGTCTGAACGGGCCTGCGGGCGCGGACGCGGCCCCCGGTTGAAGGATTCCGCAAAGGCTTTTGAAAACGCCGGGTCACGGCCCTAAGATCGCCGTCCATGTGCGGACGGTTCGCGATCACCCTGCCGGTGGAGGCCATGGCGAAGCTTTTCGAGGCCATGCCCGCGAACGATCTGCCCGAGGGGCCGAATTTCAATGTCTGCCCGACCAATCCGGTTGCTGCCGTGACCGGCGAGGGGGGCATGCGGCGGCTGCGGGCGCTGCGCTGGGGGTTCGTGCCGCATTGGTACAAGACCCCGACCGATGGGCCGCTGCTGATCAATGCGCGCGCCGACACGATCGCAACGAAGCCCGCCTTTGCCGAGGCCGCGCGGCGGCACCGCTGCCTGATTCCGGCGAGCGGGTTCTACGAATGGAGCAAGGCGGAGGATGGCGCCAGGCTGCCCTGGTATATCCGCCGCGCCGATGGCGCGCCGATGGCGATGGCCGGTATCTGGCAGGATTGGGAGCGCGAGGGCCAGCGGCTGAGTTCCTGTGCCGTCGTCACCACCGAGGCCAATCCCGCGATGGCCGCGATCCACCACCGGATGCCGGTGATCGTCGAGCGGTCCGACTGGCCGCTCTGGCTGGGGGAGGCGGGGCATGGGGCGGCGGTGCTGATGCGGTCGGCCGCCGAGGGCGTGCTGGCGGTGCACCGGGTAGGGGTGGCGGTAAACTCGAACCGTGCCGCGGGGCCGGGGCTGATCGCGCCTGTCGCGACCTGATCGGGCCAGTTGGCGCTTGACCGTCGCCCGGTCGTGGCCTAGTCACGAAGGCGTGCGGGTATAGCTTAATGGTAAAGCCCCTGCCTTCCAAGCAGGCTATGTCGGTTCGATTCCGTCTACCCGCTCCACGCCCCCGTCCCGTGCCGTGAAATCGTCCGCTGCGACTTGTTGTCCCCGCCGCCCGGCCCTACAACAGCGACGGAAAAGCAGGAGCATGCCATGCCCCCCAGGGCCAGGGTCGAGGAAGACCGCGAGAAATCGAAGCGGATCGGGGCGCTGCGCGCGCTTTGGCCCTATGTGCTGCCCTACAAGGCGCTGCTGGGAACGGCGATTGCCGTTCTGGTGCTGACCGCAGCGGTCTCGCTGATCCTGCCGATGGCGGTGCGGCGCGTGGTCGATGCGTTCGAGACCGAGGCGGCCGCACTTCTGGACAGCTATTTCGCCGCGGCGCTGGGTATCGCGGCGCTGTTCGCGCTGGGCACCGCGCTGCGCTATTACCTTGTGACCCTGCTGGGCGAGCGGGTGGTGGCCGATATCCGCACCGCCGTTTTCGACCGGATGATCGGGATGAGCCCGGCCTTCTACGAAAAGACGATGACCGGCGAGGTTCTGAGCCGGATCACCACCGATACCACGCTGATCCTGTCGGTGATCGGCTCGTCGGTGTCGGTGGCGCTGCGCAACGTGCTGATCTTCTTCGGCGGGCTGGCGCTGATGCTGGCGACCTCGGCCAAGCTGACCTCGGCCGTTCTGGTGCTGGTTCCGGCGGTGATCGTGCCCATCGTGCTGCTGGGACGTCGGTTGCGCCGCCTGAGCCGCAAGAACCAGGACTGGATCGCGGCCTCGTCGGGCAATGCCTCCGAGGCGCTGCTGGCGGTGCAGACGGTGCAGGCCTTCACCCATGAGGCGGCGAGCCGGGGCACCTTCCATGACGTGACCGAGAAAAGCTATGTCGCCGCGCGCCAGCGGGTCGGCACGCGGGCGGTGATGACGGCGATCGTGATCTTCCTGGTCTTCGCGGGGATCGTGGGCGTGTTGTGGGTCGGCGCCCGCGACGTGCGCGCCGGCGCGATGAGCGTGGGCGAGCTGGTCCAGTTCGTGATCTATTCGGTGATGGTGGCCGCTGCCGTGGGTGCGATGACCGAGATCTGGGGCGAGTTGCAGCGCGCCGCGGGCGCGACCGAGCGGCTGGTGGAACTTCTGACCGCCGAGGACAGCGTGACGGACCCCGCGCGTCCCCTGCCGCTGCCTGCCCGGGCGCGCGGGGATATCCGCTTCGAGGATGTGCGCTTTTCCTATCCCTCGCGGCCCGGCGTTTCGGCGCTGGACGGGGTGAACCTGCATGTGCGGCCGGGCGAGACCGTGGCGCTGGTCGGTCCCTCCGGGGCGGGCAAGACGACGATCATCCAGCTTCTGCTGCGCTTCTACGACCCTCAGGAGGGGCGCATCCTGCTGGACGGGGTGGACCTGTGCGATACCACGCGCGCCACCTTCCGCCACCATATCGCGCTGGTGCCGCAGGATCCGGTGATATTTGCCGCCACCGCGCGCGAGAATATCCGTTTCGGTCGGCCCGACGCGACCGATGCCGAGGTCGAACAGGCCGCCCGCGCGGCGGCCGCGCATGACTTCCTGGCCGCGCTGCCGCAGGGCTATGATACCCAGGTGGGCGAGCGGGGCATGATGCTGTCGGGCGGGCAGAAACAGCGGGTCGCGATCGCCCGCGCCATCCTGCGCGATGCGCCCGTGCTGCTGCTGGACGAAGCGACCTCGGCGCTGGATGCCGAATCCGAACACGCGGTTCAGCATGCCGTGGACGAGATGGCCGCCACGCGCACCACGCTGATCGTGGCGCATCGGCTGGCCACCGTGAAGAAGGCCGACCGGATCCTCGTGTTCGACGGGGGCCGGATCGTGGCCGAGGGCAGCCACGAGGCGCTGGTGGCGCAGGGCGGGCTGTATGCGCGCCTGGCCCGGCTGCAATTCACCGACGGGATCGAAAGCGCCGCCTGAGCCGCGGCGATTTCGTTTGCTTGTCGCAAATCCCTGTCTACTCTGGCACATCGTTCACGATTTTTGCCGAGGAGGACGGAAAATGGGATTGTGGTCATTCGTCAAGAATGCGGGGAAGAAGCTGGGCGGCCGGGCCGAGGCGGCCGAGGCGCCCAGCGTCGAGGATTTGCACAAGGAAATCGCCGATCTGGGACTTGATGCCGGGGGGCTGGAGATCTCGGTCGAGGGCGACAAGGTCAAGGTGACCGGCACCGCCGCCAGCCAGGAAGCCAAGGAAAAGGTGATGCTGGCGGTCGGAAATATCGAAGGCGTGGCCGCGGTCGAGGATGCGGCGGGCGGCGCGGATCCGGTGTTCCACACCGTCGTCAAGGGCGACAGCCTGTGGAAGATCGCGGAAAAGACGCTGGGCAATGGCGCGCGCTATACCGAGATCTTCGAGGTCAACAAGCCGATGCTGAGCGATCCCGACAAGATCTATCCCGGCCAGGTGCTGCGCATTCTGCAGGGCTGATCCCTTCCTGCCCGCCGCAGCGCCCGGCCTGACGTGGCGTTGCGGCCATGGCAGGGGATCTTGCGGCGGGCGGGAAATCAGGCCATCCTGATTCTCTGTAAGGGAGAGCGGCGCCGCAGCGAACGGCCCCGGGGAGGAAAGACGATGGCAGCCTATGCCTCACGCGCCGATCGCGACGCGATCGAGGCCGAATCCGACTGGCATGCGCGTCCCGTGGCGCGCAGTATCCATGAGTTCCTGAGTACGACGGCGCGCGCGCATCCCGACCGCCCGGCGTTGAGTTTCCAGATGTTCTCGGATCCCGGGGCGCCGGCCGAGACGCTGAACTGGGCCGAGCTGCACGGCCGGGTGACCCAGGCCGCGAACCTGTTCCGCCGGCTCGGCATCGGCGAGAAGGACGTCATCGCCTATGTCCTGCCAAACTGCACCGAAACCGCGGTGACGTTGCTGGGCGGGGCCGTGGCGGGAATCGTGAACCCGATCAATCCGTTGCTGGAGGCCGAGACCATCGGCGCGATCCTGCGCGACACCAATGCCAGGGTGGTCGTCACGCTGCGCACCTTCCCCAAGACCGATGTCGGCCAGAAGGTCGCCGAGGCGGTGCGCCACGCGCCGAATGTGCGCACGGTGCTGGAGGTGGACCTCTTGCGCTACCTGACCGGTGCCAAGAAGCTGATCGTGCCGCTGATCCGGCCGAAGAACCCCGACAACCACCATGCCGACCTGCTGGATTTCCACAAGGAACTGGCAAGGGAACGCGCCGACCGGCTGGATTTTCCCGACCATTCCGAGGACCGGATCGCGGCGCTGTTCCATACCGGCGGCACGACCGGTCTGCCCAAGGTCGCGCAGCACCAGGTTTCGGGGATGATCTACAATGGCTGGCTGGGCCATCGGCTCTTGTTCACCGAGAAGGACACGCTGATCTGTCCCTTGCCGCTGTTCCATGTCTTTGCCGCCTATCCGGTGCTGATGTCGGTGATCTCGGCCGGGGCGCATATGGTGCTGCCGACGCCCGCGGGCTATCGCGGCGAGGGGGTGTTCGACAATTTCTGGAAGCTGATCGAACGCTGGGGCGTGACCTTCGTCATCACCGTGCCCACCGCCATCGCCGCGCTGATGCAACGCAAGGTGGATGCCGATGTCTCGACGCTGCGTTATGCGTTTTCCGGCTCGGCGCCGCTGCCGGTCGAGCTTTACCGCCGCTTCGAGGAGGCCACCGGCGTCACCATCTGCGAGGGCTACGGGCTGACCGAGGCGACCTGCCTGGTCTCGATCAACCCGCCGAATGGCGCCAAGAAGATCGGCTCGGTCGGCATTCCGTTTCCCTATACGCAGGTGCATATCCTGAAATGCGACGCCGAGGGCAACGTGCTGGGCGAATGCGAGGTGGATGAGGTGGGCGAGATCTGCGTCGCCAATCCCGGCGTGGTCGAGGGGTCGACCTATACCGATGTCGCCAAGAACCGCGGGCTTTTCGCGGGCGGGCGGTTCCTGCGGACGGGCGATCTGGGCCGGATCGACGCGGATGGTTATCTTTACATCACCGGCCGGGCCAAGGACATCATCATCCGCGGCGGCCACAATATCGACCCCGCCGAGATCGAGCAGGCGCTGTCCGGGCACCGCGCCGTGGCCCTTGTCGGCGTGATCGGCCAGCCCGATGCCTTCGCGGGAGAATTGCCCTGCGCCTATGTGGAACTCGTCAAGGACGCCACCGTGACGCCCGAGGAATTGCTGGCTCATGCCAGGATCCATATCCACGAACGCGCCGCGATCCCCAAGCATATCGAGATCATCGGGGAATTGCCCAAGACCGCGGTCGGCAAGGTGTTCAAGCCCGAACTGCGCAAGCGCGCGATCCGGCGGGTCTATGACGCCGCGCTGGCCGAGGCGGGGCTGTCGGCGCGGGTGGGCGAGGTGGTCGAGGACCGCAAGCGCGGGCTGGTGGCCCGGCTGACGCGCCAAGGCGCCGACGACGAGAACGCCCTGCGCGCGGTGCTGGGCAGCTTTACCGTGCCCTGGGAATGGATCGACTGAGCGCGGCGGTTCCTGTTGTGCACGGGCTCGATAGCGGGCCTTGGGCGGCTGCGTCCCGCTTTGGCGACATACTCGATCCGCAGGGGCAGGCCGCGCGCGGCGCAGCCCGACATGGTGGACGGCACAGGCGGGCGACCCTTCGAGGAAGGGCGATGGGGACAGGCCAGGGCAGAACAGGTCCGACTGGCGCGTGGCCCTGAGCAGGGCGGCGGGCCGGATGGCCCTAGAGGGCGCCCGCTTCGTCCAGGGGCCTGTCGGACGGTCCGGGCCGGGTGGCAGTTGCACGAAGCTGGCGCTGGACGGTCGCCGTCAGGTCGGCCAGCGAGAAGGGTTTCGGCAGGTAGACCGAATTCGGGATGCGCGCGCGGATCTCTCCGAAACTGTCCTCGGCATAGCCCGAGACGAACACGACCTTGGTTCCGGGCCGCTCCTGAAGCGCCTGCGCAATCCAGCCCGGCCCGTCGAGACCCGGCATCACCACATCCGTCACGAAGACATCGATCCTGAGCCCGGGATCGGCGAGGATCTCCAGTGCCTCCTCGCCGCTCTCGGCCTCGAGCACGGTATGGCCGCACATCGCCAGCGCGCGCGATGCGAAGGAGCGCACCGGCGCCTCGTCCTCGACCAGCAGCACCACGCCGCTGTCGGGCAGTTCCTCTTCGGTCTCGGCGGCGGGGATGGCCTCTGCCTCCGCCTCGCCGTGATAGGCCGGCAGGTAGAGCGTGAAGGTCGAGCCCTTGCCCGGTTCGCTGTCGACGAAGATGAAGCCGCCGGTCTGTTTGACAATGCCATACACGGTCGAAAGGCCGAGCCCGGTGCCTTCGCCCGGACGCTTGGTCGTGAAGAAGGGTTCGAAGATCTTGGTCAACCGATCAGGCGGGATGCCCTCGCCCTTGTCGATCACCCGGACCACGGCATAGGGGCCGGCGGGCACCACCGCGCGATCGCGCCGGAGTTCGGTTTCCAGTTCGACCGCCTCGGTTTCAAGCCGGATCTCTCCCCCCCTCGGCATCGCGTCGCGGGCATTGACCACGAGGTTCATCACCACCTGTTCCAGCTTGCGCTTGTCCGCGCGGATCGGCGGCAGCCCTTCGCCATTGCGGATGCGCAGCCGCACGCGTTCGCCCACCAGCCGGTCGAGCAGATGCGCAAGCTCGCCCATCGTGTCGCGCAGTTCCAGAACCTCGGGGCTGAGTGTCTGCTTGCGCGAGAAGGCAAGCAACTGCCCGACAAGGCTGGCCGCGCGGTTGGCGTTCTGGTGGATCTGCACGAGATCGGCATAATCGGGATCGCCCGCATCATGGCGCAGCATCAGCAGGTCGCAATGGCCCGAGATCGCGGTCAGCAGGTTGTTGAAATCATGCGCGATCCCGCCGGCAAGCTGGCCGACCGCCTGCATTTTCTGGCTCTGGGTGAACTGCGCCTCGAGCGTTTTCATCTCGGTCACGTCATGCAGCACCGCGACAAGCCCGCTGCCCGCCATCCGCGCCAGTGCGACCTGGACGAACAATTCGCGGTCGTCACGCGCCACGCGCAGCACTTCGGCCATGTTGCTGGCCCGCCCCGCGGCGGCCTCGGCCAGCCAATCGCTGACGGACCTGCCCAGCCCCTCCAGCCGCTCGCACAGGTTGAGGTCCGTGCCGGGCGCACCGGCCAGCAACTCGCGCGCGCGGGTATTGGCCAGGCGCACGGTGCCATCGGTATCGAGTTGAAGGATCGCCACCGGCAGCGCGTCGAGCAGCCCCTCCGGCGGCTGGGTCACGCCCCCGCCGTTTCCGGCCGGAAGCAGGTAGAGCTCGCGCAGCCCGTCCCGGCCCGGCAACGCCATCAGGCGCCGGCGCAACGGCCCGTCCGCGGTCTCGATCTCGATCTCCTCGCCATCGGGATGGGCGGCGGGCGGCTGGCCGCGGCGCAGGGCCTGCAACGTGGCCGGGACATGGCCCAGAAGGTCCCGCGCGGCCGCGTTCGAGGACAGGACCTTGCCCTCGGGATCGAGCCGCAGCATCGGCAATGCGCTGTCGGGCGCGGGCGGTTCGCCGCCGTCAAGATGCCAGATGAAGATGCCGGGCGCCGCGCGTTCGACCCGCATGCGCAGCGACGCATCCCCGCCGGGACGGACATGCGTGGCGCGCTCGCCGCGCGCGGCGGCCGAGATCAGGGTCGCAACCGCGCGGTCGGGATCGGCGAAGACCGCCGGAAGGGCGGCGGCCAATGGCTTGCCGCGGTTTGCCGCGACCCGTCTGAGCGCGGCGGGATTGGCCAGCAGCACCCGGCCGCGCCTGTCGGTCAGCACGCAGGCCCCCGGCGCCCCGGCACAGAGCCGCCGAAGCCGCCCGGGGGGCAGGCGGCGGCCCCACATGTCGGCGATCCGGAGAAAGGTCGCAAGCGCGGCAAGGGTCATGGCCGCGGAGAGCAGCAGCACCGCAAGCCAGGGAATGGGCACGGCCCGCGCGATCAGCGCCAGCGCGATACCGCCGAGAAAAATGGCCCAGGCCCGCTCCGCATAGGCGGCGGCCGTCTGTCCGAGGCTGGAAAAAGCGGGGGCTAGGCGCGGCAAAGGGCAGACTCCGTCGGGATTCGGATCGGCGTCCCAGTTTGGGCCGCGCCGGTTAACCAGGTGTTAACGATGCGCGCCCGCCCACGCGCAAGGCTCAATTCCGGCGCAGCACCGCCGCGTGGAACCCGTCGCCGCCGTCCAGCGGCGTCAGGCGGCGCTCGGCGACGCGCGTCCAGCCCGGCTGACGCGAGAGGAAGGCCGCGACCTGGCCGCCATTCTCGGTCTCGATCAGCGAACAGGTGACATAGCCCAGCGCCCCGCCCGGCGCGACCAGCGGCGCGGCGCGGTCAAGAATGCCGGCCTGAACCGCAAGGAGCCGGGCAAGATCGTCGGGACCGGTCCGCCACTTGGCCTCGGGGCTGCGCCGCCACGCCCCGCTGCCCGTGCAGGGCACATCGCAGAGCACGAGGTCGAAGGGTGCGGCGGCCGCGAGGTCACCGGCCGCAACAAGCGTCACCTCGACGCCCGCCCGCGCGGCCCGCGCGGGCAGGTCGCGCATCCGCCCGGGCACGGCATCATGGGCGAAGAACCGCGCCGACACC
>OMKS01000629.1_pt1 | contig 32670 bp, 41 predicted proteins | sample 1674721 | NCBI WGS metagenome assembly OMKS01 (sample SAMN06264996, study PRJEB25208) | sediment metagenome | isolation source: hot spring sediment | place: USA: California | collected 2014-09-02 | reverse complement strand
AGCTACACTATATCAATGGCTTTTACTGTTTGAAAGGCAGTGATGCACCGTTTACCGGAGCTGTGGTCATAATGAATGGAAATGTGGTGCGTGGCCAGGGGCGAATAGAGGATGGACTATACCAGGGGATTTGGAGATTTTATCATCCGGATGGCAGTCTTTATGCAAAGGGGCTTTTTCTTGATGGCGATGGCCTCAGTGAAAGCTATGTCAGTGGTATTCCCCGAAATGGTAGAGAAGGTATATGGACTTTTTACCACCCAAATGGGAATAAAAGCACAGAATATACCTACAAGGGCAGACAACAGCGCGGTCTTCAGAGTGAATGGTACGAGAACGGACAGATTCGCAGGCGGGAGAATCTTGACACAGGTGAGCTAGAACTTTGGTTTTTCAACGGACAAAAACGCTATGAGGGAAATGAAAACTCGGCATCCTTTAAAGAATGGTATCAAAATGGTAAAATAAAAAAAGAGCTAGATGTCAAAGATGGGCTGACTCGTGAATGGTATTCTAATGGACAGAAAAAAAGTGAGGGTCAGATGATTGGCGACATAAGAAACGGAACCTGGTATTTTTGGGAAAAAGATGGCACTCTGACTGAGAAAATAGTCTATGATCAAGGTGTTCGTGTTGGGCAGCTTACACCAGCCATCTCAGAAAGCGCCAGTGAATCTGACGAGATTTTTGAAGTCATCCGCTATCATAATAATAAAAGGGTGCGGGAACAAGGCCATCAGAAACCATCAGGTTCTCGCCAAGGATTGTGGACAAGATTTTATAATAATGGCAATAAGGAAAGTGAAGGCGCTTTTGAAAATGGGACAATGGTTGGTGAATGGAAATTTTGGCATGAAAATGGTAAATTAAGCCTGCATCAGTTCTATTGGGCAGGGAATCCACATGGCACACATCGCCGTTGGGATGAATCTGGAGAACTAATAGAGAAGGGCTTATATTCACAAGGGAAAAAAGAGGGCCAATGGACAATTTATCTGCCAAATGGGGAATATCAGTCAGGTTACTACCGGAATGATAAAAAAAATGGGCCCTGGACCTATTTCTATAAAGATGGTCTTGAGTTATCAGTCTATTTTAGTGATGGAATCGCCACAGGGGAATGGACCGAGCGAATAAACCTGAAAAATGATTCGTTCGATGATTCCGGATTTTATTAAGATGAAGGGCTTTGAATATTAGCAGGCTCTTTCGCTACAGTCCCGAAGTGCAGATAGCAGATTCCAAATGTAAGCGGCTTTGCTCGAATATTGATTAATCCAGCTTTTGAGAATAAGACAGATAGCTCTTCCGGCTGTAAAAAGGTATGGATAGACGCGGAAAGATATTCATAAGCTGATGGTTTCCGGCTGATGAGGCTGCCAATAAATGGAATGACATTAGTCAAATACCAGTGAAAAAATAACCGTGCAGGCCACCAGGCAGGGAGTGTCATCTCAAGAACTGCGACTATTCCGCCTGGCTTGACGACGCGAGTCATTTCCGAAAGGGCAAGTTCTTTTCTGACAATATTCCTCAAGCCAAAAGCCATTGTCACAGCATCAAAATGGTTGTCGGGAAAGGGAAGACAGAGAGCATCGGCGGCCACATAGCTAATAGGCTTTGGAAGAGCTTTACTTTTTTCTACCGCCAGGTGAAGCATATCAGGTACAAAATCAGCGCCTAAAACAATAGCGTCAGGAAAACGCCGGGCTATCTCTATTGTCAGGTCGCCAGTGCCTGCAGCCAGGTCTAAAACGGCCTTAATATCGGGAGACAAAATCTTCACAACTGCCTTGCGCCAGGCTATATCCCTGCGCCCGCTGAGGAGATGATTGAGAAAATCATATCTGTCCTTAATCGTTTTAAATATTTGCTTAACATTGTTTACGTGTTGCGCTTCATTATCGGTTATCATCTAAGTCCCTGCTCTATTTTTTAAATTTTTCCACTGCGGAGAATTTAATCAAATCGTAAATTAATGAGGCAGACATTTAAATATTAAAAAAAATTAAAAATAGTTGCATCTCTAAAAAAAAGAGTTTATTTTTCGCGGCTTTTTGAAAATGTGCCACCATAGCTCAGCAGGTAGAGCGGCGGTTTTGTAAACCGTTGGTCGCTGGTTCGATTCCGGCTGGTGGCTCGGGTATAAATGTGGGTCAGTGGCCGAGTGGTCAATGGCAGCAGACTGTAAATCTGTCGGCGGACGCCTACGGTGGTTCAAATCCATCCTGGCCCACCTAAGTGCGGGTGTAGTTCAGTGGTAGAACATCAGCCTTCCAAGCTGACTACGTGAGTTCGATTCTCATCACCCGCTCTGTTCTTTGAAAATTTAACTGGGAGAGTAGCCTGACCTATTCGCTAAAACCAGACGCATGCTAACCTGTGATTGGATGCTTCTGGTCGCAGGTTTTTTTTTAAGCCCATGTAGCACAGTCGGTAGTCGCGCGTCCTTGGTAAGGACGAGGTCACCGGTTCGAATCCGGTCATGGGCTCTGGAGAAGGCAATTAAAGGCAAAGTGTAGGAGAAGAAGATGGCCAAAGCAAAATTTGAGCGCAAGAAGCCCCACGTAAACGTGGGCACCGTCGGTCATGTCGATCATGGCAAGACCACCTTGACCGCGGCGATAACCTATGTACTGGCAAAAAAGGGCGGCGCAGAGGTGCGGAGTTTTGACAGTATTGATAATGCCCCTGAAGAGCGTGAGCGTGGAATCACCATCGCCACCGCCCACGTAGAGTATGAGACCGAGAATCGTCACTATGCCCATGTGGACTGTCCCGGACACGCAGACTATATCAAGAATATGATAACCGGCGCAGCCCAGATGGACGGCGCCATCCTGGTTGTCAGCGCCGCAGACGGTCCGATGCCTCAGACCCGTGAGCACGTATTGCTAGCACGTCAGGTAAACGTGCCCAGTATTGTAGTGTTTATGAACAAAGTTGATATGGTAGATGATGAAGAGCTTCTGGACCTGGTAGAGATGGAGCTTCGTGAGCTATTAAGCTCCTATGAATTTCCCGGTGACGATATTCCGATTATTCGCGGCAGCGCACTGAACGCGCTGAACAATCCGGATGATGATTCGGCTACCGCTTGTATAATGGAGCTAATGGAAGCAGTTGACGCATATATTCCCGAGCCGGTACGTGCCATAGATAAGCCCTTTTTGATGCCTGTAGAAGACGTATTCAGCATAACGGGTCGTGGAACAGTAGGCACGGGGCGAATCGAGCGTGGGATAGTCAAGGTAGGAGAAGAAGTTTCCATTGTTGGAATGACGACGGAGGTCAAGAAGACCGTAGTAACTGGCGTTGAGATGTTTCGCAAGCTTCTTGATGAAGGTCGTGCCGGAGACAATGCAGGTTTATTGCTTCGTGGTGTAGATAAAAACTGGCTTCGTCGCGGGATGGTATTGGCCAAACCAGGCAGCATAACCCCCCATACAAAATTTAAGGGCAGCGTCTATATTTTGAAGAAAGAAGAAGGCGGTCGTCACACGCCCTTTTTGAAAGGCTATCGTCCTCAGTTTTATTTTCGAACAACAGACGTGACAGGCAGTATCGAATTGCCAGAAGGCGTAGAGATGGTGATGCCCGGTGATAATATCACCTTTGTGGTAGAGCTTTTAGTCCCCATCGCTATGGAAAAAGAGCTGCGTTTTGCGATTCGTGAAGGCGGACGCACAGTAGGCGCAGGTGTGGTTACGGAAATTATTGAATAAGGTAAAATATCAATGGCTGGACAAAAAATCCGTATTGCTCTGAAATCTTATGATCATAATCTGTTGGATAATTCCACGGAAAAGATCGTTCAACGAGCAAAAGCAACAGGCGCAATCATCTCTGGTCCTATTCCGCTGCCGACTAAACGCTCCGTTTATACAGTGCTACGCTCCCCACACGTTAATAAAAAATCTCGCGAACAGTTTCAAATTAAAGTTCACAAACGGATCGTTGAAATATTGAACACGACAACAAAGACTATTGATGAATTGATGAAGTTAGATCTTCCAGCAGGCGTTGACATAGAGATAAAGGTGTAAACCGTGAGCGGAATTATTGGAAAAAAAATCGGTATGACCCGCCTGTTTGACGAGCAGGGGCGGAATATCCCCGTCACTGTCGTTGAAGCCGGACCATGCATCATAACCCAAATCAAAACAATGGAAACGGATGGGTATGAAGCAGTCCAGCTTGGATATGGCGAAGTCAATGAAAAAAAATCAAATATGCCGGGATTGGGTCATTTAAAAAAAGCAGGACACATTCTCAGCATCCTAAAGGAATTTAAAAATTTAAACCTGACAGGCAGAAATGTCGGCGATGAAATTACAGTCCAACTTTTCCAAAAGGGAGATTCGGTGAATGTCACCGGAACTTCCATTGGCAAAGGCTTTCAAGGAACGGTAAAGCGTCATAAATTCAGTGGCGGACCTAAGACTCACGGACAAAGTGACCGTCATAGAGCTCCAGGGTCAATCGGCGCCAGCTCATTTCCTTCCCGTGTCTGGAAAGGTATGAGGATGAGTGGTCATATGGGTAATCGCACAGTTACTGCACGAAACCTCAAAATTGTAGCCATTGATGCAGAAAAAAATCTTCTTCTCATCAAAGGCGCTGTTCCAGGTTCTCGTAATGGTATCGTTCGCATTGTTAAGGTAAAGGGGTAAATATGAATACGACAGTTTATCAAAAAGACGGATCACCCAAAGCCGAAACAATTCTTCTCGAGCCCTCTGTATTTGAAATAAATCCCAATGATCATACAATCTATCTGGCAGTGAGAGCAGAGCAAGCAAACCTTCGCCAAGGAACGCATAAGGGCAAAACCCGTAGTGAAGTACGAGGCGGTGGGCGCAAACCATGGCGTCAAAAAGGACGTGGCACTGCTCGCGCCGGCAGCAGACGTTCTCCTGTTTGGGTCGGTGGCGGAAAAGCATTTCCTCCAAACCCCCATCTGTATAAGATGAAGCTGAATAAAAAGGTAAAGCAGCTTGCCCGTAAAAGCGCCTTGAGCTACAAACTTTTGCAAGACCGTATTCGGGTTATCGAAGCGCTGACTCTGGAAGAGCCAAAAACCAGACTTTTTCTAGACTTTCTAAAAAAAATGAATCTTGAAAATGAAAAGATTACCTTTCTGCTTCATGACATTGATGAAAATGTCTATTTGGCGGCGCGTAATTTACCTAATGTCTATCTGCTGCCGGCTGCTCAGGCCTCCACTTATGACATTATGGATTGTGAATATTTGCTGCTTGACGAAAAAGCTGTTTCACTTGTCAACGAAATGCTAAAATCGGAATAGGGGGCAATTATGGACGAAAGAATAAAAACGATTATTGTCAAACCACTGCTCACCGAAAAGATGACCATGCAAAGTGAAAAAGAGCAGAAATATGCTTTCCAGGTTATGCCGGGTTTCAATAAGATTGAGATCAAAAAAGCAGTTGAAGACCGTTTTGGCGTAAACGTTATTAAAGTTGCCACCGTGGCAATGAAGGGAAAGAGCAAATCACAGACTGTTCGCAGCGGAGGAAAAGTAATCCGAACCCGTGGACGGCGCTCCAATTGGAAAAAAGCTATCGTTACCCTGAAACCAGGGGAGCGGATTGATCTCTACGAAGGCGACAACGCAGTATAAAAAGAAGGTTTACGATGCCAATCAAAAAATATAACCCCCATACCCCAAGTTTACGCTTCAAATCAACCCTTGATTTCAGCGAACTGACACGAAAAGAGCCGGAAAAAGCTCTCATTGTCAGTAAGAAATCAAGCAGTGGGCGTAATAACACCGGTCGTATTACCATGCGCCGCCGCGGTGGCGGTGTCAAAAAACACTATCGAATTGTGGATTTCAAACGGGAAAAAAGAAATATTCCGGCCAAAGTTTCGGCGCTTGAATATGATCCCAACCGCTCTGCAAATCTGGCGCTTTTGGTCTATGCTGATGGTGAAAAACGGTATATCCTGGCGCCGACAGGGGTTCAGCCAGGTGATGTTTTAGAGTCTGGTGAAAATGCAGCCATCAAAGCTGGCAATGCCCTGCCCCTGAAAAATATACCTGCCGGTTCACAGGTACATAACGTTGAGCTTAAACCAGGAAAAGGCGGACAGCTTGTTCGCGGTGCTGGTAACGGTGCACAGATTATGGCCAAAGAAGGCCGCTATGTCACACTGAAACTACCCTCTGGTGAGGTGCGAATGGTGCTTGAAGAATGCTATGCCACAATTGGCTCTGTCGGTAACAAAGACAAGAGCAACATTACCCTCGGCAAAGCAGGCAGAAATCGCTGGTTGGGTAAACGTCCGAAAGTTCGCGGTGTGGTTATGAATCCTGTTGATCATCCGATGGGTGGTGGTGAAGGCAGGACTTCTGGCGGTGGACATCCACGCACACCTTGGGGAAAACCGACCAAAGGTTATAAGACCCGCAAGAAAAATCTCCCCAGCAACAAGTATATCGTCGCCCGACGGAAAAAGTAAAGGACGAATCTATGACAAGGTCTCTCAGAAAAGGTCCCTACATTGATACAAAGCTGTCACTTAAAGTAAATGAAATGATCAGTAGCGGCAAAAAGAAAGTGCTAAAAACTTGGGCCCGTCGTTCTACGATACCGCCTGAGTTTGTTGGCTTTACTTTTGCCGTCCACAATGGCAATAAGTTCATTCCGGTCTATGTGACGGAAAATATGGTAGGGCATAAACTAGGTGAATTTGCGCCGACCCGGACATATCGTGGCCACGGTGCGGACAAAAAAAGAAAATAGGTAGATAAAATGGAAGCTCGTGCAGTAAATAAGTACATCCGGCAAAGTGCCAAAAAAATCAAGCCGATCTTGGATATTGTCCGCGGTAAACGTGTAGATTATGCTCTGAATTCTCTGCACTTTATGCCTAAAAAAGCTGCCAAAATCGTTGAGCAAACCATCAGATCAGCAGTCGCCAACTATATTAATAGTGATGAAGGCGCCTCCGTGAGTCCAGAGGAGCTTATCGTGAAGACAGTTTTTGTAAATCAAGGACCGGCAGCACGCCGAATTCAGCCAAGATCAATGGGACGCGCATATCTCATTAAAAAGCGCAGCGCGCACGTTACAGTTGTTGTTGCTCTGCCTGAAAATGATATTTTAGCCACCGATAAAAAGGAGTAAGATTTGGGTCAGAAAACACATCCTTATGGATTTAGACTGGGTATCACCAAAGGGTGGCAGTCAAATTGGTTTGATGAAAGGAACTTTGCGGTCAAATTGGCAGAAGACCTTATGCTGCGTAAATATATCCGCAAACGGCTTGTAAAAGGCGGTATCAGCAGAGTAGAAATTCAGCGAACCACTAAGCTCATTACCGTTAATGTGCATGCATCTCGTCCCGGAATTGTCATTGGACAAAAAGGCAAGGAAGTGGAACAGCTTCGTGAAGAGGTAAAAAAGCTGACTCGCTCCGATGTCCAAGTTAATGTTACCGAAATCAAAAAACCGGAATTGGATGCCTATCTGGTAGGAGAAAACATTGCACAGCAGTTGGAAAGAAAAATTTCTTTTCGCAGGGCTGTAAAAAGAGGAATACAAAGCACAATGCGAATGGGCGCTGATGGAATTCGTGTCCAGGTTTCAGGGCGGCTTGGCGGATCAGAAATGGCCAGAACCGAAACCTATCGCGAAGGCCGGGTACCACTTCATACACTCCGTTCAGATATTGACTATGCCTCCGTTACAGCTCACACAACGTATGGCTGCATTGGAATCAAAGTGTGGATTTGCAACGGCGAAGTTTCGACTATTTAAAATTGGAGAATTGACAAATGTTAATGCCACGTAAAGTAAAATATCGCCGCCAACATCGGGGCCGGATGACCGGCAACGCAAAGCGCGGTAATACGGTGGCCTTTGGTGAATTCGGTCTAAAAGCAATGGAGCCGGCATGGATCACAAGCCGGCAAATTGAATCAGCCCGTATTGCCATCACAAGGGTTGTCCGTAAATATGGCCGGATGTGGATTCGCATCTTTCCCGATAAACCGGTGACAAAAAAACCTGCTGAAACCCGACAGGGAAAAGGAAAAGGTGCACCAGAATTTTGGGTAGCCGTAATCAAGCCCGGTCGCGTCCTGTTTGAAGTGGAAGGCGTCAGCGAAGAGATGGCGAAAGAGGCGTTTCGCCTTGCTGCGCACAAGCTGCCCCTTAACTGCAAAGTGGTTGCAAGACGCGAAATTGGAGGTCAATAATGTTAAAAAAAGCCGCTTTAAAAGAGCTCACCCTGGATGAAGCGCAGATTAAACTACGTGATCAGCAGGAAGCCCTTGCCAATTTGCGTTTTCAGCATTCTCTCCAGCAGCTTAATGACCCGCTGGTGATACGCAACGCAAAACGGGAAATTGCACAGCTTAAGACCATTATCCATGAATTTCAAATGGGTAAAAGGCAATAAGGAGAGGAAATCGAAAATGAGCTACGAAAACCGCAAAACAACGATTGGAAAGGTCGTCAGTGACAAAATGGAAAAGACCATAATTGTCAGGGTTGACCGCCGAATCAAACATCCGGTTTATGGCAAATATATCACCAGGTCCGTCAAATTTATGGCTCACGATGAGAAAAATGAATGTAGTATCGGTGATAAGGTCAAAATAATCGAATCGCGGCCACTCAGCGCACATAAACGCTGGCGTTTGGTTGAAGTGATTGCGAAAGCTGAAATAATTTAGCTTAGAAAGGCGAATCCCATGATTCAGGTTGAAAGTAAACTGCGTGTCGCAGACAATACCGGGGCAAAGGTCGTTCAGTGCATTAAAGTACTGGGCGGAACACGCCGCCGCTATGCGTCAGTTGGAGACATTATTGTAGTTACAGTGAAACAGGCTATACCTGGTGGAATGGCCAAAAAAAGTGATGTCACCAAAGCTGTGATCGTACGTACGAAAAAAGAGGTTGGACGGCGCGACGGAAGCTATATCCGTTTTGATGAAAATGCCGTTGTACTAGTTGATAACCAGGGCGAACCCCGAGGCACACGTATCTTTGGTCCTGTGGCCAGGGAGCTGCGTGAAAGACAGTTTATGAAAATTGTCTCGATGGCGCCTGAGGTTCTTTAAGGAGGTCCCGTGAAAGTTAAGAAAAATGATCTCGTCAAAGTGATTGCGGGCAAAGATCGCGGGAAAGAAGGCCGGATATTAAAAGTGTTTTCAGACAAAAACCGAATTATTGTAGAAGGTATAAATCTGATAAAACGCCATACTCGTCCCAGCCAGCTAAATCCCCAGGGTGGTATTGTGGAAAAGGAAGCACCAATCAATGCTTCCAATGTCATGCTGCTTATCGGAGGTAAAACCACCCGCACAGGTATCCGTATTCTCAATGACGGAACAAAGGTTCGCTTTTCAAAAAAAAGCGGCGAAATTGTGAATGAAGGGAAATAAGGACTATGAACTATTTACCAAGACTTCAGGAAAAATTTCAAAAGGAAATTGTCCACACCCTTTCAGAAAAGATGGGCTATAAAAATGTGATGCAGATACCACGTATAGAAAAAATCAGCATCAGTGTTGGTTTGGGAAATGCAAAAGAAGAACCGGCTCAAATCGAAAAGTGCATCAATGATATTCAGACTATCACCGGTCAAAAAGCTGTTGTAAGCCGGGCAAAAAAAGCTATCAGCAATTTCAAAATCCGTAAAGGTGATCCTGTTGGTGTACGCGTCACGTTGCGTAAAGGTATTATGTATGACTTTCTTGATCGCTTGATTAATGTAGCGATTCCCCGTATCCGTGATTTTAATGGCTTGCCAAATAAATCCTTTGACGGGAGTGGCAACTATACCTTTGGATTGAAAGAGCAGATAATTTTCCCTGAAATTAATTATGACAAAGTTGACCGTATCCGTGGAATGAATATTACAATCACAAGCACTGCCCAAACGGATCAGGAAGCTTTTGAGCTACTGTCGGCTTTTGGATTCCCGTTTAAAAAAGCTCCTGTAAAAAAAGAAGGATAATGGACCCATGGCAAAAAAATCATTAATTGCTAAAGCCAAGCGCGTTCCCAAATTTTCTACCCGCAAGAATAGCCGATGCTCTATTTGCGGAAGGCCCAAAGCGGTGTATCAAAAATTTGGAATTTGCCGAATCTGTTTTCGCGAACTGGCTTTAAAGGGGGAAATCCCCGGCGTAACCAAAGCAAGTTGGTAGAAGGAAAAGAAAATGGTAACAGACCCCATTGCTGATTTTTTAACAAGAATACGAAATGCTTCTCAAGCCCGTCATCGTTGGGTTGAGATTCCGGCCAGCAAGATGAAAGCTCGGATAGCTCAGCTCATGATTAAAGAAGGTTATATCAAAGATATGCTTCTTGTTGACGACGGCCTGCAAGGTATTTTAAGACTCTATCTCAAGTATCAGGAAGCTGGCAGGCCGGTAATTCTCGGGCTTGAACGTGTCAGTAAACCGGGACGGAGACTTTATGTCAAGCATTCCGAAATTACACGTGTCCGAAACGGACTGGGTATTGGAATTCTCTCTACGTCACAGGGTATTGTCACGGATAAAGAAGCGCGCAGCCGGAAACTTGGCGGTGAATATATTTGTAAAGTCTGGTAAAGGATACGATCATGTCAAGAATTGGAAAAAAACCTGTTCCGCTGCCAAAAGGCGTGGAAGTCAAAATTGCCGGTAATTCTATCACGGCAAAGGGACCCAAAGGCGAAATCAGCCTTGAGTTTCGCCCTGAAGTGACCGTAAAACAGATAGAAGACCAGGTGATTGTTGAACGAGTCGAAGATACGGCTTCACATCGTGCGCTGCATGGATTGACCCGGTCATTGGTCAACAATCTCATCATTGGTGTCAGTTCGGGATTTGAAAAACAGTTGGAAATTGTTGGTGTGGGATATACTGCAGAGTTGAAAGGCCAATCGATTTTACTGAATCTTGGATATTCACACCAAATTCTCGTGGAAGCGCCAGAAGGTATATCATACACGGTGCCAGCGCCCACAAAGATCACAGTTTCTGGCAATGACAAACAAAAAGTTGGCGAAGTTACAGCTCTGATTCGCTCACTCAGACCACCTGAACCCTATAAGGGGAAAGGCATTAAATACGCTGGTGAACGGGTCCGCCGTAAAGCCGGTAAAGCCGTGAAGAGTTAAAGGTGAAAAAATGAAAAGAACATATCGCAATAAACTGACCAGCCGTCAGCGTAAAACAATCCGAATTCGGAAGAAAATAAGTGGCGTCGCCGAGCGTCCCAGGCTGCTTGTCTTCAGAAGCAATAAACATATCAGCGCACAGATTATTGATGACAGTACTGGCGCTGTTTTGGTATCGGCTTCATCCTTTTCTAAAGACCTTCGAGGCGAGCTGATTGGGAAAAATAAAACAGAATATAGCGTTGGAGTAGGCAAAGCAATAGCTCAAAAAGCGCTGGAAAAAAATATTAACACTGTCGTGTTTGACCGTAATGGTTATCTGTATCACGGCCGGGTGAAAGCACTTGCTGATGCCAGCCGTGAAGCCGGATTAAAATTCTAAAAGGAGACGATGTTGAAAACGATTAATCCGTCAGAATTAGAATTAAAGGAAGAGAAAGTCATTAAAATCAACCGCGTAGCAAAGGTTGTTACCGGTGGACGCCGCTTTCGCTTCAATGCTTTGGTGGTGGTAGGTGATGGTGGAGGTCATGTCGGTATCGGCATGGGAAAAGCAAACGAAGTTACTGAAGCCATCAATAAGGCACGAGAAAATGCAAAAAAGAATATTATTAAGATACCGTTGATAAACGGAACAATACCCTTTGAAATCAACGCCAAATATGGGGCAGCAAAAGTATTTCTTAAGCCAGCTTCATCAGGTACTGGTATTATTGCTGGTGGCCCAGTACGGGCGATTATGGAGCAGGTGGGTGTTCATGATATTCTTACCAAATCGCTTGGCAACACCAATGCACATAATATCGTGAAAGCGACGATGCGCGGGCTGATGTCTTTAGAAGACCCCAAAATGAACGCCCGTCGCCGTGGTATCACTGTCAAGGAGGTTTTTGGGAAATGAATAAAAAATTGAAAATTACACAGGTCCGCAGCACCATCGGATATCGGGAGAGAACACGCCGGACTATTGAAGCGCTGGGTCTGGGAAAAATTAATCGCAGTGTTGTTCAGCAGGACAATCCAGCTATCAGAGGGATGCTTGCCCAGGTGTCTCATTTGGTCAAAGTCGAGGAGGTGGAAAAATAATGGATTTATCAACACTCACTCCAGCTCCAGGCTCCAGGAAGCCCACCAAGCGAAAAGGGCGTGGTGTCGGTACCGGAAACGGCAAGACCGCTGGTAAAGGCCATAAGGGCTCTAAAGCTCGCTCTGGCGCAAAACACTATCCTTGGTTTGAAGGCGGTCAGATGCCCCTTCAACGCAGAGTACCCAAAAGAGGTTTTAGCAATAAACGTTTTCGCCAGGAGTTTCAAATTGTGAATTTAGGCGCCCTTAATGTGGTTGATGAGACTTCCATCTCAGCAGATACCTTGCTCAAGTACGGCCTGATTCGCAAACTCGACCTTCCATTGAAGATTCTTGGAAATGGCGATTGGGACAAAAAGGCGGAAATTTCCGCAGATGCTTTCAGTGCGTCAGCCAAGGAAAAGATTGAAAAGGCAGGCGGAAAGGCGATCCAGTTATGATTAAGAGAATCCAGTCCATGTTCAAAATCCATGAACTGCGGGAACGGTTACTTTTTACAATATTCATCCTCTTTATCTACCGTCTGGGTGGACATATTCCGATTCCAGGAATAGATAGCTACGCTTTAGGAATTGCCGTTCGCAGTTTTCAGAATACCCTTTTCGGACTGTATGATATGTTCGCCGGAGGCGCATTTGAAAAAGCCACCGTTTTTGCTTTGGGAATTATGCCATATATCAGCGCCAGTATTATTATTCAGCTTTTAGGCGCTGTTTTTCCATATTTTCAGAGATTGCAAAAAGAAGGTGAAGAGGGCCGGAAAAAGATGACCCAAATCACACGATACAGCACAGTGGCGATTTCTGCACTCCAGGGTTATGGTGTTGCAATTTTTCTCCAGAATATGAATGCTGGATCGGCAGGACAACCCTTACCGGTTGTACCTAACCCGGGAATGGGATTTATACTGCTGACGATGATTACCCTTATAGCTGGTACGATTTTTATCATGTGGCTGGGTGAACAAATCACGGAAAGAGGTATTGGAAACGGGATTTCTCTTATTATTATGATAGGTATATTATCTCGCTTTCCAGCTGTTGTATTACAAGAAATAAACCTAATTCGTGAGGATATACGAGGCCTTTTTACGGAACTTATTCTCCTTGGTTTAATGGTAATTGTCATAGCCTTCGTTATACTTCTTACTCAGGGCACCCGAAAAATCCCTGTCCAATATGCCAAGCGAGTTATCGGACGCAAGGTCTATGGTGGGCAGTCAACTAATATTCCCCTCAGGGTGAATACTGCCGGTGTTATGCCGATCATATTTGCCCAATCACTGATGTTTGTGCCCAGCACCATCACAACCTTTGTCGGTGATGTGGAATGGCTTCAGAGTGCAATGCGAATATTTAATATAGACCATTGGGTTTATTGGCTTTTCTACGGTCTCCTTATTGTCTTTTTTACTTATTTCTACACCGCTATCGCATTTAATCCGACAGACGTTGCTGACAATATGAAAAAGCACGGCGGTTTTATACCCGGAATCAGACCGGGTAAAAAGACTGCGGAGTATATTGACAATATTCTAACCAAAGTTACACTTCCCGGGTCAATTGCCCTGTCTATCGTGGCAATATTGCCTTATATCCTAATGAAGGTGATGAATATTGGCTACGATCTGGCCAGCTTTTTTGGCGGCACCTCTCTCTTGATTATTGTTGGTGTGGCTCTTGATACACTGCAACAGATCGAATCGCACCTTATTTCCCGTCATTATGAAGGATTTATGAAAAGTGGTAAAATCAGAGGCCGGAGACGGTTTTGACCGTTTAGCTCATGGTATACTATAAATCAAACCAAGAAATTGAGATTATGAAAATTGCCGGAAAAATTGTTGCTGATTGTCTGTGTATGCTGGAAGAGCATATTCAGCCTGGCGTAAGCACCGGAAAGCTTGACCAACTGGCGGAAGATTTTATCCGAAGTCATAAGGCGCTTCCTGGTTTTAAGGGCTACAATGGTTTCCCGGCTACATTATGTACTTCCATCAATGATGAGGTTGTGCATGGAATCCCCGGAGACAGGGTTCTGCAGGAAGGCGATTTACTGAGCGTAGATTGTGGGACTATTTACCAGGGATATTATGGTGATCATGCCCGCAGCTATCCGGTAGGAGAAGTTTCCAAGGAGAACCAGCGATTAATGGATGCGACATTACATTCGCTGACAGCGGGAATTGAAGCAGCTCAACCCGGTGGCACTCTGGGCGATATTGGAGCTGCTGTTCAACAAGTCGCGGAATCTAATGGCTTTTCGGTCGTTCGAAGTTTGGTCGGTCATGGTATCGGAAGAAATTTGCATGAAGACCCGCAGGTTCTGAATTATGGCACTGCAGGAAAGGGTATGCGGCTGCGCCCGGGATTAGTGCTGGCAATCGAGCCAATGGTCAATGCCGGTACTTATGACGTGTATACCAAAGCAGATGGCTGGACTATTGTAACCCGTGATAAAAAGAATAGTGCTCATTTTGAGCACACAGTTGCTATCACAAAAGAGGGACCAGTGGTCCTGACAGCGGGATATTAAATATGGCAAAGCAGAGTGCAATAAAGGTTGATGGAACGATTCGGGAAACGCTGCCAAATGCTTCATTTAAAGTTGTTCTTGATAATGGGCATGAAGTGCTTGCTCACATCTCAGGGAAAATGCGTATGCATTTTATTAAAATTTTACCTGGTGATAAAGTTACTCTCGAACTCTCACCTTACGACCTGACGCGTGGCCGTATTATCTATCGCTATAAATAAGGGAAAAACAAATGAAAGTACGAGCATCAGTTAAAAAAATCTGCGACAAATGTAAAATTATCCGTCGCAACGGTGTTGTAAGGGTTATTTGTGAAAATCCGAAACATAAACAACGTCAAGGTTAAAACCGGAGGTCAAATTGGCACGTATTGCTGGGGTTGACTTACCTCGTGAAAAAAAAGTGAAAATCGGTCTGACCTATATTTTTGGGATCGGCCAAGCAACAGCCAAACAAATCTTATCGCAAGCAGGTGTAGATCCGGAAATTCGGGTCAAAGACCTGAACTCCGATGAGGTTACGGCTTTGCGGACTGTTATAGCTGAAGAATTTAAAGTCGAAGGCACATTGCGAACAGAAATAACAATGAACATCAAACGTTTGATGGACATTGCCTGTTATCGCGGTCTGAGACATCGGCGCGGTCTTCCAGTGCGTGGTCAAAACACAAAAAACAACGCCCGCACAAGAAAAGGGCGGAAACGCATTGCTGTCGGAAAAAAGAAAAAATAATATTTGAGCAGACCAGCAGGAGGTTAAGTTGGCTAAAAAACAACAGACAGTTAAAAAGAAAAAACGCCGCATAAAAGTAGATCCTGAGGGACTTGCTTTTATTCGCGCGACCTATAACAACACAATCGTCACGTTGACCGATAATTTCGGAAATACGATTTCATGGGCAACAGCAGGAAAAGCAGGAGTGAAAGGCTCTCGTAAGAGCACACCTTATGCTGCTGGTCAGGCCGCTGAGCTGGCCGCTAAAGAGGCGATGGATGTCGGGCTGGCAAGGGTAGAAGTTCGAGTGAAAGGCCCTGGCAGTGGTCGTGAAATGGCCATCCGTTCGCTTCACGTAGCAGGCCTTGAGATTACAGCAATCAAAGATGTAACACCCATTCCACATAATGGGTGCAGACCACCGAAACGTCGCAGAGTGTAGTGAGGAGGACATATGGCAAGATATAGAGGTCCGAGAGGAAAAGTTTGCCGGCGATTAGGCATGGCAGTGTTTGAATCACCAAAATTTTCAAATCCCCGTAAAAACTATCCCCCCGGAGAACATGGGCCTAATAGCAGAGGTCGTTTGTCCGATTACGGATTGCAAATGAGAGAAAAACAACGCCTGAAATATCTCTATGGCGTGCTGGAAAGACAATTTAGAAACTATTTTGAAAAAGCGGATAAACAAAAAGGCAAAACCGGCGATAATCTCGTGCGGATGCTTGAGGCCAGATTAGACAATATTGTTTATCGTATGGGATTTGCCCCGACACGTCGCAGCGCTCGCCAACTTGTATCCCATAGGCATATCACAGTCAATGGGCACACCGTCAATATCCCGTCTTATCAGGTAAGACCCGGAGATATAGTTCAAGTAAGGGAAAAAAGTAAACGGATGGAGCTCATACTCAATTCAATCAAGCGGATGAAAGGTGATCAAATGCTTCCCTGGTTGCGGCTGGATAAAGCTAAAATGAGTGGCGAATTCCTTGCTTACCCGGAAAGAGAGCAAATTCCAGAAGAACTGAATGAACAGCTTGTTGTGGAACTTTACTCGAAATAATGATAAGGGGAGAAAATGCCTAACTTTCAAATACCAAGCACGATTCAATTTGATGAGAATACACGGCTGAACAAGCGTTTCTCAAGGTATTACATCGAACCGCTTGAACGCGGCTTTGGCACAACTATCGGCAACGCACTGCGCCGGATTCTATTATCATCTATTCCTGGCGCCGCAATTACTGCGGTACGCTTTGAAAGTGTGCTTCATGAATTTTCTACGATTAAAGGGGTTTTGGAAGATGTAACGCACATCATACTTAACCTGAAAAAAGTGCGGGTCAGGCTAGCTGATTCAAAGCCAGTAAGGCTGACCTTAAAGCTAAAAGGGCCGATGCAGGTAAGTGCAAGTATGCTTAATGGCGGGAATCCCAATGTGGAAATTCTCAATCCTGAACAGCATATTATGAGCATCGAAGAAGCCACAGAGATTAATCTCGACCTGAGAATCGGACGTGGCCGCGGCTATTTCCCTGCAGACAAAAACCGTACAGCTGATGCACCTGTTGATATGATATTTATTGACTCGATTTTTTCACCTATTGTGAAGGTCAATTACTATGTGGAAAAACTTCAGTCAGGCATAAAAGAAGACCTGGAACGCCTGACTATTGAGCTTGCCACAGATGGTACTATGATGCCGGATGATGCTATTTCTTACGCTTCCAGACTGCTTATAGACCACGTCAAAGCATTCACCGTTCTGCAGTCAACAGATATCGTAGAGCCTGAGCGGCAAATAGATGAAGACAAAATACGAATCCGGAGACAACTTGAGCGCAGTATTGATGAATTGGAGCTATCTGTACGTTCATACAATTGCTTGCAGGCAGCTCAGATCAAATCTATCGCAGATTTGGTTTCCAAAGATGAAAATGATATGCTTCGTTTTAAGAATTTCGGTCGAAAATCTCTAAATGAGCTTGTCAGCAAACTGGATGAACTGGGTCTTCGATTTGGAATGGACATAACAGATTACGTTAAAGAGTCAACTAAAAAATAGGGCAATGGAATGAGACACGGAAATAAAGTTAAAAAATTAGGAAGAAACAAGAGCCACCGGCGCGCCCTATTGGCAAATTTGGCAGCTTCATTGATTATTCATAAACAAATCCGCACAACTGAAGCTAAGGCCAAAGAAGCGCGTCGCCTTGTGGAGCGGCTCATTAGCTATGGTAAAAAAAATACGACTCATCACCGCCGCCTTGCTTTTGCAGTTCTGCGCCAAAAAGAGGTCGTTCAAAAGCTTTTTGATGAGGTGGCGCCAGCATATACTGACCGGGTTGGTGGATACACACGTATCTACAAGCTTGGTCGTCGTCCAAATGATGCCGCAAAAGTTGTGCTTTTAGAGCTTGTGGATTTGGTAGGTGTGAGCAGCGCCATAAATAAAAGCAAAAAAGAATCCAAGCCTAAAGCCGATAAAACTGAAACGCCAGTGGCGAGTGAGACAGCCGGCGAATAGATTACCGATTTTATTTATCGATCAAAAAAGGGCAAGCCTCTGCTTTGCCCTTTTTTTACTTTTATTAATATATACTCCACCCCTTTATTCATTTAGCCGATTAGGCTTATGGGTTGTTCGTGATGATATTACCAGCAAGGAAAAAATAGATCAGCTCTTTGATTTCGCCGAAAAAAATCACGTTTCAGACCTGTTTATACAAGTAAGGGGCAGAGGTGATGCTTATTATGAATCCCGATTTATAAGTAAAAGCGAACATATTAAAGACAGGGATTTTGATCCGCTCTTATATGCCTGCAGCAAAGCATTTGCTTCGCCAATAAAGATTCATGCCTGGTTTAATACTTACCTTCTTTACTCAAATCATTTTTCGCTTCCTCCCGATGAACATATTTTTAATCTTTTTCCTGAATGGCTGGAAATGAGTTCAGACGGTGTTTGGGATAATGTGCGGCTCTACCAGACGCCACAGCCACGTTGGCATGAGGGCGCCTTCCTCTCTCCAATTCACCCAAGGGTGAATGATTATCTGCTTATTTTAGTCAAGGAAATAATGACAAAATATTTGGTAGATGGTATTCATTTTGACTATCTACGCTATCAAAATCGTCAATTTGGCTACAACCCATCAGGAAGAGAGCGCTTCAGAGAGGAGACGGGTATAGACCCGGCCCGCTATATGAGTGGTGGCTCGGCGCCGGACAGGAAAACATTTTTATTGCTATATGACCAATATCGAATGAATAGTATTACAGACTTTTTGTCAAAAGTTCAAGCGGCAAATCAGGAGCTTATTTTCCCATTGGAAATTTCAGCCGCGGTGAAATCAGACCCCCTGAAAGCAAAGCGTGAATTTTTTCAGGACTGGGGAAGCTGGCTGCTTTCAAATAAAGTAGATTTTATTATTCCTATGATGTATGATACAGACTTAAAAAGGTTTGACCAGATTCTAAAGAATATAGATTCTGTTGTGCCACCAGCCTATCGGGAAAAAATATGGGGCGGAATAGGCGTCTGGAATCAGCCCTGGCACGATACTGCTCAAAAAATAAATCGAATTAAAGCGCATAAATATGATAAAATCGCCTTTTTCAGTTGGAAAGTATTGCGGGAAAACCCTGCTTATTTTCAATCTTTACAAAAATTTCTAAATTTGGACAAAGAATAAGGAGTAAGTTATGGAAAAATTGCATCGCGTTGTCAATCCGCCTACAGGATTAAAGCTAAATTGCAAAAATTGGCAAATCGAGGCTGCATACAGAATGATACAGCATAACCTGGCGCCAGATGTAGCCGAAGACCCCGACCAGCTTATTGTCTATGGCGGAACCGGTAGAGCAGCGCGCAACTGGGAGGCATTTGACGCTATTCTGAATTCTCTGAAAAATCTTGAAGAAGATGAGACGCTGCTTGTCCAGAGTGGTAAACCTGTGGGAATATTGAAAACCCACAGAGATGCCCCCAGGGTTCTTATCGCAAACTCAAATCTTGTAGGTAATTGGGCTAATTGGGAATATTTCAATACCTTAGAAAAACAGGGTCTGATTATGTATGGGCAGATGACAGCAGGCTCCTGGATATATATCGGCACTCAGGGCATACTGCAGGGGACCTATGAAACCTTTGCTGAAATTGCCAGGCGTCATTTCGGAGCTACATTGCGTGGAAAAACCATATTGACAGCAGGGCTTGGCGGTATGGGCGGCGCTCAGCCACTGGCTGCCACCTTTAATGGCGCTGCAATTTTAGCCATCGAGGTGGACCCCTATCGTCTGCAACGCAGAGTTGAGACGGCTTATCTTGACGAGATTACTGACAATCCTGATTTGGCCCTCGAGAAATTAATGAAGGCTGCCGCAAATGGTCAAGCCTTATCTGTCGGTCTTTTAGGGAATGCATCTGATTTGATTCCAAAATTTGCCGATGAAGGAATACAATTTGATATTGTCACCGATCAAACCTCTGCCCATGATGAGCTGAATGGTTATATTCCAGGGAAAATCTCATTTGAAGATGCTTTAGAGCTAAGGAAAAATAATCCTGAGAAATATAAGGCGCAAGCTATTGAGAGTATGGGCAGACACGTGGAGGCCATGCTGCGACTGCAAGCAAAAGGCGCGATTACATTTGATTATGGGAATAATATCCGCACCCAGGCAGCCAAGGCAGGCATTAATGATGTTTACCGCATTCCTGGATTTGTGCCAGCTTATATAAGGCCACAATTTGAAGAAGGCCGGGGGCCATTTCGTTGGGTGGCGCTCAGCGGAGACCCAGAGGATATTTATCTGACAGACAGGGAGTTAATGAAGCTTTTTCCAAATGATAGCTCGCTGCACAACTGGCTGAACAAAGCGCAGCAAAAGGTGAAATTTCAGGGATTACCTTCTCGAATTTGCTGGCTTGGATATGGTGAGCGTGATAAGGCAGGTTTACTTTTTAACGATCTAGTGCGCGATGGCAAGGTGAAAGCGCCTATTGTCATCGGTCGGGACCATCTGGATTCTGGCTCTGTTGCCAGTCCCTACCGCGAGACCGAAGATATGAAAGATGGTAGTGATGCCATTGCTGATTGGCCAATTCTCAATGCTCTGGTAAGCGCTGTTTCAGGCGCCACCTGGACGAGCTATCATCACGGAGGTGGCGTAGGAATCGGATATAGCCTGCACGCAGGTGTGGTAATTGTTGCTGACGGCAGCCCTGAAGCGGCGGCGCGGCTGAAGCGAGTTCTCACAAATGATCCGGCAATGGGCGTTATTCGTCATGCAGATGCCGGCTATGAGAAAGCAATAAATGTAGCCATTGAGCGGGGCGTGAAAATTCCTATGATTGAGGAAACAATGAAATGAGAAGGATTTTTACAAATATCGGCAGCCTTTTAAGCTGGAGTGAAAAAACACAATCAATGGAATATAGTAAACCTGACAGACTGATTGTCGATAAAGAACGGATCTCGGCAATTGACCAGCAGGCGGAAAAACCCGATGAAATCATAGATTGCCAAGGGGCCCTGATGACTCCGGCTCTAATTGATGCCCATACACATCCAGTCTTTGCGGAATGCAGACAGAATGAATTTGAAATGCGGATTGCTGGTAAATCATATCTCGATATTGCTGCGGCAGGCGGTGGAATTAAAAACAGCGTGCGGCAATTGAGAAAAATTTCAGAAGATGAGCTTTTTGATAGATCTTTGCCAAGAGCCAGAAACTTTCTTACGACCGGCACAGCTACAATAGAGGCCAAGAGTGGCTATGGCCTGTCGCTGAATGATGAGCTCAAATCACTTCGGGTTATCCGCCGTCTAAATGAAGCCCTGCCGCTACAGCTTATTCCCACATTCTTAGGAGCCCACGAAATACCGGATGAATATCAGAATCGGAGAAATGAATATATATCTCTCCTTGTGGATGAGATGATTCCACAGGTGGCAGCATCGGGCCTGGCGGAATATTGCGATGTGTTTGCGGATAAAGGGGTTTTTACCAGAGATGAAGCAGAATTGATTTTTCGGGCAGCGCTGGAGAATGGATTAAAGCTGAGAGTCCATGCCGACGAGTTTGAAAACCTGGGCGTGACTGAGTTGGCGGCAAAAATGGGCGCGGCCAGTGCAGACCATCTGCTGGTCATCTCAGAAGATGGAATTTCTGCGATGAAAAATTCAGGAACCGTGGCGGTACTCTTACCTGGAACGACCTTTTTTCTGGGTAAACAAGACTATGCACCAGCCCGACGAATCTGGGATGCTGGCGTGACCACGGCCTTAGCCAGCGATTTTAATCCTGGCAGTTCAATGACCCAAAACCTTCAGATGATTATGACCTTGGCCTGCACCCAGATGAAACTGAGTCCGCTGGAAGCCTGGCAGGCTGTCACTATAAATGCTGCCCGCTCGCTTCAGCGAGAAAAGATAATCGGCAGCCTTGAAATTGGCAAAAATGCAGATATTGCGCTGTGGGACGTTTCCGATTATAGAATTGTACCATATTGGTTCGGGAAAAACCATTTGCACGCGCTTTGGATCAATGGGAGCAAAGTAATCTGTTAGCTGTTGATTATTCTCTTGAAAAAGGAAAAATTATCTGCTAAAATTGCACGATGAGAACTTGAACAGATGAGGAGGTTATTTTGAATGCAAAAACTTGGCGCCTTCGATTTTTTCTGGCTGTATTTGCGGTAATCGTCTTTAGCAACGTACCGCTGCATGCCAATTATATGTTTTATACCACCGTGCAGCACATTCTCAAAGTCTATCAAATAGAAGTCTCATTTAAAGATATGATGCTTGAGCCGATTGGACAGGGGATGGGTATAGAAACTGAAGACCCCAATGCCCGAAATTTTATTCTTCGGCTTGATGCAGGCAGAAATAATTTTGACACTGTTTTGATGGTGGGATTTTACGCTGCCGGCAGAGCAATTCGTACTGTTGGCGAGCTGGATGTTGAGGCTGTGAGCATATACATTTCCATACAGTCGAGAGACCAGGGTCTCATTGTCGGTTTTGCCTCCGCTAATTCCATTGATTTGCTCATCGATGGAAAGCTGACAGCGAAAGAATTTAAAATGAAACACTTAAAAATGATGTAAATAAGGAGGTTATTATGTTAGACCCGTTATCTTTCTTTGGACGTCTGGCGCAGATGGGCTATGGTATTCTTTGGTCCATTGCCGCTTCCATCGGATTTGCTTTTGGCGTAGGCTTAGCGCTTAAAGTATTTGATTGGCTTTCAATTGATATTGAAGAGTGGCAAGAGATTAAAAATGGCAATATTGGTGTTGCGCTTATTTTCATTTCCATCATTCTTGTCATCGGAATGCTCATTTATAAGGTGATATGATTTTGTACTTCTTGGAGTAAAAAGTCCCGGATTTCGGGACTTTTTACTTTTTATTGAAGGTTTAGCTTATAATATGCTTAGTATTCTTAAAAAAATAGGCGTGATCCCAGGGCTATTCATCATAGCTATGCTGATTTTTGGTGTTCAGTCTGCTTTTTCCAATGAAGTGGATGCCATGCACCGTGGCGCTGGCTCGAAAAAGATTCGCGCCTTGAGCAAGGCTGCAACAGAAAGATTTCCCGATGATCCTGCCACTAAAACGCTGGAGATTTTATTAGAGCCCAACGGTTTGGCGGCGGCAAAAGGCGCTCAAGCTTTTATTGAAAAGCACTCTCTATCAAAAATCTCAACTTGGATGCTGATTGTCCTGGCAGATTTTTATGCTGTACACAACAAGACGAATATTGCTGACGACCTATTAAGAAAGGCGATTCAGCGTGACACTACAATCTATAGAGATATTTATTATCAATCTGTAGCTGGCAGAATCACCGGCCAGTTTTTTAATTCACCTGGCCTGATTATATCAGAAAGACCCTCTTTGCTCTATCTGGATACGGAATTTCTCAGCAGACAATTAGCTGTACAGATTCCCCAATTTTCTCAGACTGATGAGCCTGAGCCGCAAAGCCTGCCAGACCAGGGTAAAATTCATCTGCAAATTGGCGCTTTTTCTGATCGCAGGAATGCCAGCCTGAATGCTGATTTTTTCAAAACCCGTGGTTTTCCTGTGAAAATAGTTCCTGTAGAACAGGCAGGCAGCACAATCTACAAAGTTTGGATTGGGAATTATCATACCCGGGAAGAAGCCCTGGCAGCGCGGGACCGGATTTCAAATAATTACAATAAAAACAGCTTTATTGTTTTAGAGTAATTTAATCCGGAGCAGGGTGTGGGTGATTTAAAAAAATATTTTCCTGAATCAATAGGTTTGAAAAATATTTTCAAGTGTTGTGGTTTATGTATGCTTATGCCGGTTTTTCTTGCTTCGGCTGTAGGCGATTGGCAATCTTTCGCTTCAATTCTAAACTGGGATCCGCTTATTTGGAAAAATGATACCTTATATGCCGGTAGCTCTGGTGGATTGCTGAGGCTCTCTGAAGAACAGTTCGAGGTTTTTACCAATAGTGATGGCACCCTTTCCCACGCGAAACTAAGCGCTCTTTTTTTAGATGATGAGGGGAATATCCTGGCTGGTACCGGCGCAGGAAAAGCAATAATCGATATTATTGATAAAAATGGGCGTTCACGGCATCTTGATTTGGGTCTGAATGAGATTACGCACATCACGGGAAACGGAGCCAATGTTTTTATGGCTGCTATTAAAGGGCTGGCGCCGGGAATAGCCCACTTGCTGCGGGTTGGAGATGAGTATATTTTTCGTGACTTTTTTGATCAGTTCCCAATGCAGATTTCTCGCATCTATCAATTGGCATTATTAAATGACACGCTCTATGCAGGAACAAATCAGGGGCTTCTGCGAACTGATATTCGCCAGCCAAATCTTAAGCCTGCATCTGCTTGGGAAAGAACTGCCACATCTATTGGATCTGCCGAAGTGAAAGTGCTTTCTGTATTTGACGGGAACTTATTTTTTACATTGGGACAAAATCTCTGTCTGTATGAGAATGGGCAATATTCTGTTGAAAAGACCTCCCTTTCAGCCACTTCGATTCTTACATTTTTTAAATATGACACAACGTATTACTATTCACAAAGCGCCACAGTTTACCAAAGAGATAACACAGGCCGACGCTGGCACACCGATTTTATCGTTCCCGGACCTGTTATCAGCTCAGAAATCTGCGGTGATGATCTTGTGCTGGGGCTGCAGAATAGGGGAATAGTGAAGCTGAATCTGCGAGGAGAGATTCTCCATACTTTTATACCAGATTCTCCATTTTCTGAAGGATATACTTCAATGGCTATTGGCGGGGATGGTACTCTGGCGCTGGCAAATTATGCAGGGCATTCGCTGTTGAGAGAGGGCAGATGGCACAATCTTATACGCAGCAATCAGCATACCGCAATCCACAGCCAGCAAAGTGAAGCATTTTCCGCTGACACTTTGGCTTATACAGTGATTGGTCTGCCCTTGGTATTTGATGTGCTGATAAGCAGCAATAATATACTCTATACTTCATTTCAGGGTGTTCATATTGATTTGGCGCGTATCAATTACGCGCCGGTAGTGAAGCCGGGACCAGTTTTTTACGTGAATCTGGATCATTATCTTGATTATGGTATTCTCGATACGACAAATGATCTATTTGATGGCTCAGAAGCATCCACTGCAGGGTCTGCCCAATATGTTGTTAGCAGGGGAATGGCTGAAGGAAAAGATGGGTCTGTCTGGATTATAAATGCTCATGCTTCTAATGGCGAACCATTGATTCGCATTCTGCCCAACGGCGAAAAAATAAAATATTCAGTAGCAGAATCAGGTGATAAGCTCCAGGTTTTAGGCCGTGAAATGGCTTTTGATGAGCGAAACCGGCTCTGGATTGCCAATCAGTCACACAGAGAAAATCAGCCGGTGACCACAGGCGGCATAACAATTTATGATCTAGTCCGCAATGAGTGGTTTTTGCTGACCACCGCGGAAGGTCTTGTTCATAATGATTTATTCTCAATTGATAGGGATATTGATGGCTCTATGTGGGTAGTCACAGCCGGAGGAGTCCAGAATATTCTCTCGCCAGCTACCCTCAGTTCCGGAAATTTCTCCACTGTGATGAAGAATAATGTTCGCCCGCCGCTCAATGGGCTGGGAGATGTGAATGTCAGCAAGGTGCGAATTGATAGCCGCGGGAATAAGTGGTTTCTCACCACAGATGGCGGGGTTCGGATTTATCAGCGCAATGGTGTCTGGTTTAATAAGGGCTATGGCTACAATATGCAAAATTCGCCGCTGCTTTCTGATGTGGTTTATGACGCGGTTTTTGACAGTCAAAGCGGAAAGGCCTATCTGCTCACATCTGAAGGGCTAAATACTGTAATTACACCCTGGGCTGATCCCATAGAATCAGAAGACAAGATATTTGCATATCCCCAGCCTTTTCGGCCCGGCATTGAGCCGCGCCTCATCTTTGCCAATATTCCAGATCAGAGCACCTTGATTATTTCAACCGTCAATGGCCGGCACCTTTTGACCCTGCCGCCTACGGATTCTTCTAATCAGGGCCATGAAATACATTGGGATGGCCGACTTGATAACGGGCAATTTCTCAATCGCGGGGTTTATCTCTATTTCGTTTATAATGTAGATGGGCTGCGTTTTACCGGTAAAATAGCTATTCTTTGAAAGGCTTTTAAATTTGAAATTTAGCCGATTTCTCTTAACTTCACATCGTATGCGTCAAATATTCAAAAATCAGAAAATGCACATTATAAAGATAAATGTATTAATGCCAATCAGCCAGCGCGTTTGCCAGATAAAGCCATGGAAAACTGAAAATCTATTGGAACTAAGAATTAGGATTGATTATGAAATCAAGTGAGATTCGTCAAAGTTTTATTGACTTTTTTAAAAAACAGCACCAGCACAGCTTCGTGCCCAGCTCCTCAGTGGTGCCCCAAAATGATCCCACCCTGCTATTTACCAATGCGGGAATGAATCAGTTTAAGCCTTTCTTTTTGGGAAATGAATCCGTCCCTTATAAGCGGGTGGTTAATAGCCAGAAATGTATTCGGGTCAGCGGCAAACACAATGATTTGGAAGAAGTTGGACAGGATGATTATCACCACACATTTTTTGAAATGCTTGGAAACTGGAGTTTTGGCGATTATTACAAAGCGGAGGCCATCGAATGGGCCTGGCAGCTTCTTACCAAAGAGTGGAGTTTAGACCCGCGACGCTTATATGCCACAGTCTATAATGATGATGAAGAAGCAGAAAAATTATGGAAAAAGATATCGGGTTTATCTTCCTCGAGAATTCTTCGTTTTGGAGAAAAAGATAATTTTTGGGAGATGGGAGATACTGGACCCTGTGGCCCGTGTTCGGAGATTCACTATTACAAAGGTAATGATATGGCAAGTCAGGACCCTGGAATGGTGAATACCGGCAGCAGCCTCTATATTGAGCTTTGGAATTTGGTTTTTATACAATATAACCGGAATGAAAACGGCAAGCTTCATCCCTTGCCTCATAAGCATGTAGATACCGGTGCAGGCTTTGAGAGGATCGCCGCCGTACTTAATAACGTGCAAAGCAATTATGAAACAGACGTCTTTTTGCCTCTAATTGAAAAAATTGCCCATATAAGCGGTTTTGAGTATCAAAGTGATGGCGCGGGGACGCCCCATCGGGTCATTGCTGACCATTTGCGAATGCTGGCCTTTGCCATTGCTGACGGCGCCCTACCCGGGAATGAAGGCCGGGGCTATGTGCTGCGCCGCATTTTGCGCCGGGCTGCCCGCTTTGGACGGAAGATCGGCCTCAATCAGCCTTTTCTGGCTCAGTTGATGCCGGTATTGTCTGCTGAAATGGGCGGCATGTTTCCCGAGTTGCCGACTCATAGCAGTCATATTCAGCGGGTGCTCACTGCGGAAGAAGAATCTTTTGGCCAGACGCTGGACAGGGGTCTGGAAATTTTTGAAAATATAGCCGCTAAAACTTTGTCGAAATCTGAAAAGTATGTCCCAGATGAAGATATTTTTCGCCTTTATGATACATTTGGTTTTCCATTGGATCTCACGCGGCTATTGGCGCAGGAGAAGGGTTTGGCAATCCGTGAGGCAGAATTTGAAAAGCTCATGGCTAAGCAGAGAGAGCAGGCTCGGGCGGCAGGAAAATTTCGCCAAGAAGGGCAGCAAGAGCTGGAATGGCATCAAATGAGCTACTCCGATTCAAGCCATTTTATTGGTTATACTGCCCTCAGTACAAAAAGCGACTTGGTACGCTGGGCATATTCAGGCGAAAAATGCTATCTGGTATTTGCATCTACGCCCTTCTATGCCGAGGCAGGCGGACAGGTCGGCGACAAAGGGGAAATTAAGAAGGAAGGGCGACGGTTCATCGTCAGCAATACATTGCGAATGGACGGGCAAAATGTACATATTGTTGATGAATTGATTCCAATAGAGCTCCTGCAGGGCGAGTTTGAACTGCTGGTTCATGACAGTGCCCGCCGCAGCACTCAGCGCAATCATACGGCAACGCATCTGCTCCACGCGGCCCTTCGCAGCGTTTTAGGCGCCCATGTCCATCAGGCTGGAAGCTATCTAGGCCCTGACTATCTCCGTTTTGACTATACCCACTATCAAAAATTATCTGAGGAAGACTTAAGCGAGCTGCAGCGCCTCGTCAATGAAAAAATAATTGAGAATCTTGTACTTTCTGTTACAGAGAAAGATTTTCAGGAAGCGCTTGATGGCGGAGCGATGGCGCTCTTTGGAGAAAAATATAGTAAAAAGGTGCGCACTGTTAAAGTTGGAGATTTTTCCTATGAGCTGTGCGGGGGAACCCATGTAAATGCCACCGGTGAGATCGGATACTTTGAAATTATTGCAGAAAGCAGCATCGCTTCTGGAATTCGCCGCATTGAAGCCATCACCGGGACTGAAGCTATCAAGCGGATGATGTGGCAAAGCAAAACAATCAAAGAGCTTTCAGTGAGCCTGCAGGTCACAGCGGCTGAATTGCCGCAAAAAATCCAGTCTCTCCAAGATAAGCTTCGTTTGGCTGAAAAAGATTTGTCGCAAGCAAGGCAGAAACTCTTGCTCAGTTCAGTAGATGATATTCTAAAGGAGCCTCGAAAACTTAGTCATAAAGACCTTTTTGTCAATCGCCTTGATGTAGAATCTATGGAACAATTAAAGATTCTTGGAGACCGGGTGCGGGATAAAATGCGGTCAGGTGTTGCGGTTTTTGGCGCTGTCATCGGAAACACACCACAAATACTCTGCGTTGTGAGCGATGATTTGGTAAAGCAAGGCGTTCATGCAGGCAAATGGGTTGGTCTTATTGGCAAGGCTTTGGGCGGCGGCGGCGGTGGCAGGCCACATATGGCCACAGCCGGCGGCAAAAAGGCAGAACTGCTAGATGAAGTTTTAAACAATCTGGAAAATATTTTAAGCTAGGGGTAATACTATGATTATGTTATTAAATGAGTGCAGCAAAACCGGTAAAAGCGGTGTGACGCTTCCTTGCTGTGATGTGCCGGAAAAGGCGCTGACAGATTATTTTTCACAAGCTTTGCTTCGGGATAAAGCGCCTGAGCTGCCGGAGCTAAGCGAGCCGGAAGTCGTACGCCATTTTACTAATCTTTCATCGCTGAATCATCATTTGGACAAGGGTTTTTATCCTTTAGGCTCCTGCACGATGAAATATAACCCCAAAGTCAATGATGCAGCCGCAGCGCATCCCGCTTTCAGCGGGCTGCATCCCCTCCAGTCATCTCAAAGTTTGCAGGGAGCAATGCAGATTTATGGAGAAGTAGAGCAATATCTTTGCGCAGTCACAGGAATGAATGCCTTCACCCTGCAGCCAGCCGCCGGCTCCCATGGCGAATTAACCGGCGTAATGATTATGCGTAAATACCACGCATCAAAGGGCCAAAATAAAAGTATTATTCTGATTCCAGATTCAGCCCATGGCACCAATCCTGCATCAGTTGCCATTGGCGGTTTTAAGGCTGTGACGGTTAATTCAACATCAGAAGGGCTGGTTGATATAGAAGACCTCAAAAAGAAACTGACACCAGAGGTAGCTGGCTTTATGCTTACCAACCCCAACACACTGGGGATTTTTGAAGAGAATGTCGTGGAAATAGCCAGGCTCATACACCAGCAGGATGGCCTGATGTATATGGATGGCGCTAATATGAATGCCCTCCTTGGCATCGTCAAGACAGCAGATATGGGATTTGATATCACTCATATCAATCTGCATAAAACCTTTAGCACACCCCATGGTGGCGGTGGACCTGGCAGCGGACCGATTGGAGTAAATAAAAAACTGGCGCAATTTCTGCCGACGCCGGTGATAAAAAAAGATGGCAAAAATTGGGTTTTTGACTGGAATCGGCCTGATTCCATTGGGCATGTACTCTCTTTTTGGGGTCATTTTGGCGTTATCATTCGGGCATGGGCCTATATTCGAATGCTGGGCGCAAAAGGTCTGCGCGAAGTGGCGGAAAATGCTATTATCAACGCCAACTATATCAGGGCGCGTCTAGAAGGAATCTATGAATTGCCATATAAAAAACGTTCTATGCATGAAATTGTTTTCAGTGGCGACAAGCAAAAGAGCCGTGGCGCTAAAACCTTGGATATTGCCAAACGTCTCCTAGATTATGGTATCCACGCGCCGACAATCTATTTTCCCCTCATTGTTCATGAGGCAATTATGATAGAACCTACAGAAACAGAAAAACTGGAAACGCTGGACCAATTTATCGAAACGATGCTGACAATCGATGAAGAGATAAGCAACGATTTGGAAAAAGTGACCAAAGCGCCATGGACAACACCAGTCTCGCGCCTTGATGAAGGACGGGCAAATCGAGAGCTAAATATAAAGTGGCAGGATGGCACAGCTATAAAAACGGAATAATAATGAAACTATTTTACAGAAGCACCGAAGAGCAGATTTCGCTGCAGGAAACAATGACGGGGATACAATTTGTTCAGACTTTTTTCCCCGAGTCTAAGAAGCAGATTTTGCTTATGGCCATAGATGGGGAGATTGTATCATTGCAAGACAGCATTCCCATAAGTGCAAGCGCTCTCTCTTTTTATGACATTAGTGATTCTATTGGCGCTAATTGTCTGGCTGTCAGCACGGCTGCCATAATGCTTCGGGCTGCGGCAGAGCTCTTTCCCGATGTAAATTTTTCCATCGAACACAGTCTAGGCTCAGGATACTACTGCCTGCCTGGTGACATGGGGCAGCTTCCGCCGGATTATCTGAAAAGCCTGGCAGTGAAAATGAATGAATTGATTCTGAGGGATTGTCCCATTTTGAGTAGGAAGATGAAGATTCCAGATATTAAAAACCTTAATCAGGGACGTTTCCAATTTGTCGAAGAGCTTCCCGGAGAGAGTCTGGCCATATCGTATGTCTGTGATCGTCCTTACTGGTTTTCAGTGCCTCTTGTCAAAAGCACCGGTGTGATTCAGCGTTTTCGCCTCCATCCTTATGGCGATGGATTTGTCCTGCAATTTCCTAATAGCGATTACCCTGACAAGATACCGCCATATCGGGCGACCGATAAGCTTTTTCATATCATCAGAGAGAGTCAAAACAGAGCAAAAGTCTTAGGAATCAATGTGATTCATCAGTTAAATGCCAGAGCGGTTAATGGGGACTATATTGATTCGATCCAGCTCTATGAGGCCCTTCACGAAAAAAAAATAGCACAAATTGCAGACCAGATTGCTTTAGGTCGACAAGAGCTTCGCTTTATCCTTATTGCCGGTCCTTCCAGCTCGGGAAAAACTTCTTTTATGAAGCGGCTTCGCATTCAGCTCAATATTAATGGTATAAAAACTCAGACACTGTCACTGGATGATTATTTTATTAACCGAGATCAGGTGCCTTTTGACGAAAATGGGAAGCAGGACTTTGAGCATTTTGACACGGTGGACCACAGTCAGTTGGCTATTGATCTGAACCGGCTAATGCGTGGAGAAGAATTTTGCCTGCCCCGATATGATTTTCATAGCGGCACTCGGGAATATCATCCGCAGCCAAGCAGATTACATACCGATGAATTGCTTCTAATCGAAGGCATTCATGGTCTTAATCCCCAGCTAACGGGAAATCTGCCCCGAACGCGACTTTTCAAAATATATATCAGCGCCCTTACGCAGCTCAATTTTAATCGACATAATCGTGTTTCTACTTCTGATACCCGTCTTCTTCGCCGAATGCTGCGCGACAAACAGTTTCGTGGCTATTCCGTGGAGAAAACATTGCAGATGTGGGATTCGGTGAGGGCAGGCGAAGGACGATGGATTTTCCCCTATCAGGAAGAAGCCGATGCAATGTTTAATAGCGCTTTGGAATATGAGTGGGCAATATTTAGGCCTTATCTGGAAAATGAGCTGAGCGCGATTCCCATTGATTCCCCTGTGAGACCCAATGGCATCCGGCTTCTGCGGCTGCTGGAACTCTTTCACCCCATTCCCCCGGAAATGGTGCCGCCGACATCTTTGCTGCGGGAATTTATCGGCGGAAGCTCGTTTAGGTATTGATGATATTTCGCAAAGAACATAAACTGGACCGCCTGGAGGACGTCAGAGATACTGCTGTCTGGTCAATAACAAATAAAGTTCCCAAAGGCACCATCAATTTTGCTATCTCAGAGCCCACATTCCCAATGCCCGGGGTCATTCGCAATGCCGTTCAGGAGCTAGTATTATCAGAAGACCTCAGCTATTCTCCGGTGCAGGGGCTTGATGAGCTGCGAGAAATGGTGGCCAGCCGTTTTCAATATACCTATAAATCAGATGGCGTTACAATTTCTGCCGGCGCTTCAGAAGCCCTTTATTCGATTATGGTAAGCCTCACAGCCTACGGCGATACCATTTTGCTTCCATCCGTCGGAAATCCCAGCTACCGGGCCGTGGCTGAGCTCATCGGTGTTGATGTTCAGACTTATCCAATTCATTTTGGGCAGGCTCTTCAATTTCGGGCTGAGGAAATTGAGCCTCTCCTTAAAAGTGATATTCGATTGGTGCTGGTAAATACACCACTAGACCCGACAGGCCAGGTTTTTACCCACGAAGAGATGACCAAGCTGGCTAATAGCTGCGCCGAATATGATACCTTGTTGCTGGTAGATGAATCTTACCATGAAATCTATTTTGATC
>OMKS01000628.1_pt1 | contig 32697 bp, 30 predicted proteins | sample 1674721 | NCBI WGS metagenome assembly OMKS01 (sample SAMN06264996, study PRJEB25208) | sediment metagenome | isolation source: hot spring sediment | place: USA: California | collected 2014-09-02 | reverse complement strand
CAACAAACTCCGAATGAACAGGTGAAAGCCTCTGCCGTACCGTTGGCCCAACAGTTATCAGCCGGTGACCCGCAACAATCAGCACAATCTGCCGTGTTCATACACTGGAAATTGTTTTGGGTTTTGGTCAGGTAACCGTAGAGCTCACCATCCACTATCAGGCTTAAATTCACATTCAGGGGGGTTGCGTTTGAACCTGTGTCCAGAGTGGATTGGTATAGACTGCAGGACACATCACTGAACATATGGTTCTTCTGTTTCTGGGTTCCAGAAGCCAGATAAACCCCCGTTTCATAAACTTCCAGAGTGACTCCCCCCTCAACTTCACCGGATATGGTGAGATTGCCCAGATTTATGTTTCCCTGGTTATTGACTGTAATATTAACCCAAGCAGGATGATTGCAGTAGAACGTCTCTGAGATTAGGGTGGTGGAAATAGAGTAATCTACCGGAGTCAGCTCAACTTCACAATACCTGGGAGTCCCTGAATGCAGACTGTTCCCGCAGGTTGCATTCACAATCACCCGGTTTTCACCCGGCCTGAAACCAACTGCCCCAAAGTGAATGGTGCTCTCTCCTTCACTCACAGTGGTTTCCAAAGAAGACACTATATCTTCACCATTCAAAATAGTCACATTAATGGTTATATTTGAGCTACACATACACTCTGACTTCTGTTTTATGGTGAAGTCTGAAGTGTTCCCCCCCCACGTTATTTGGGAGAAAATGTCCGGACATCCGCCACCTCCCTTGATGCATACGCCATCCGGATTAACATACTCCCTTGTAATCAGACTATTATCTACATCACAAGGAGTACCACATGCAAAAGTGGTGTTGACTGACATGCACAGTCCGTTTCCGGTTGAGTAGTAGCCCGGGGTTTTTCCATAGAAACCACACGCTCCTTTGAGGGTGAGGGTTCCAGCACATCCGCAGGTTCCTGCTGAAGTGCAACTGTAAGTTTTACATTCTGACCATACTCCATCCAGACAGTAATCTACATCCCCGTCACCGTCAGCATCAACCGAGGCAGTATCATTCATGGCACAGGAATCTATCACCCCGTCCCCGTTTCCGTCATAGGCACACCCGCCGGCGTCACAGCAGATGCCCGTGAATCCGTCAGGGTTGCTGACGGAGCTGAAAACCGCCTCCTCTCCCGCTACCACTGTAAAAGGCACACATGCCCCGTCCCAGCAGGCTACGTTGTTGGTGCAGTTTACCCCCCTGAACTTCTTGCAGTTGCATTCATCACCATTACAACTGTCTGAAACGCAGTCGGCGTCAAGCTGGAAGGTGCAGGAGTACAAACCATCATCGTCCACCACTCCTGAACTGTCACAAAATTCGTTACAGTCGGTTGCTTCCCCGTCTTCACACTTGACAACAGTCGGGTATGACCCCGCACACCAGGTTTCCTCTTCCTGCATCGGGTTGCAACAGTTTTTAGTGTCATTAATCAGGCTAACCCCTGTCCACATACCACCTGTTTGTTCGCAGGCATTTCTGCAGAAATCCATGGCGGCGATGGGAGTATTCCAGGCCCCCGTAACATTGTAACAGTATTTGTCGTATATTCCATCATTATCCGTATCCGCATTCAGGCAGTAGGCTGAAGGCGTGGCTTCACAAAACAACCACGCTCCGGCTTCGCATAAATAACCGTTACATTCCGTGCCTTCTGATATGCAACTGTAAAACCCATTGTGGAACCAGCCACATTGGCCACCCGTGCAACAGGCCTTGTTTCCTGTGGTCGCGCATGTGGCTGAGTTCCGAACATCACTTACGACCTCAGAATAATCATCACCACAGCATTGGGTGGTCGCAGAATCCAGTAGCCAATATGAATCCCATTCACCCGAAACGGAGTCACAGGCATCCTCGCACAAATCCCCCGCCAGGACTACATCCGTCCACCCTGAAGAAACGCACCAGGTATCGTTATAGACCCCGCCGGAAAGGTTAAGGCCGAAACAGCTTTGAGAGGTGCAATGGTGAGAAATACCGTTCCAGCAACCCCACCTGCCGTCCTGGTAATTATCCGTCCCTTCAATCCCGAGAACCCCCTCGTCGTCTCCGTCAGTGTCTGCCATGTTGCCACAGCATTCGTTTCCTGTCCATACGAAGCCCAGGGCCTCGCAAGGGGCTTGGCCGCCGTCTGCAACCGTGCTCGCCAACACCCACTGACTGTCGACGCATGAGTAATAGGAGCCCCCTACCAAATAAGTGGTGTAGGTGCTACCACTGCAGGTGTGTTGAACCCCCTGAACACAGATGAGGTCGTCCTCTGCACCCGTCCCCAAAAAGTTGTCCTCGCTACCATCATCACCACAACAATATGAAACTGAGCTGAACCAGTCTTTTGAACAGCCTGAACAGTATTCCGGCCCATCATCGGGGTCTTTGCTACTACTTACGGCGCAGGCCCCGTTTGAACAAGCATAAGTATCATAGGTGCAGGTTCCCGATTCACAACTTCCGTAACATCCGGAATATTCTGTGCAGTCCTTGACGACACTACCATAACTGGTTCCGCTCGCATAATATTCCTTCAGGTTGTTCCCTGAACAAATATCCGTGTATATGTTGTAGGAACATCCTCCTGAAGAACACGTAGTGTAATCTTTCACAATCCCTAACAAAAAGTAGTCTTTACCGTTATCACTTTCTTCCGAAGGCAGGCCATTACAGTCAATAACCTGCTTCCATTTCCCCCCATAACATTCAATAACCACATTTGAGTTGCATATCTTTGTTCCGTCATCCTTACATTCCCCATTCCAAACACAATCACTTATTTTATCACAACAGGCATCATCAGAGGGATCGCTGGTGCATCCTGAAATGCAATCTCTTGCAAGATAATATTCTCCTGCATCATCTCCGCAACATCCAGTTGGGGAAACCTCACCTCCCACCGCCCAAGCAATGCCTTTGTCCCCTCCTGTGGCATCGCATCCGGTTCCGGAGCAATAAGCTGAGCCTTCATCAGGTTCATACCAGGTTCCACTGCTACACCTGACTTTGGACCCGCTGTAACTTGAGCAGGACCCCGACGCTACACAACTGCCACTTAGAACACAAGAACCCGGGGAACAGCATGCCTTGTCGGATGAATCAGAGGAGCACGCGGCCGCTGCCGTGCAGGTTCGGGTGGTAACCAACTTGGTGAAGGTATTGAACACATTACAGGTCATGTCACACTTGGTGCCGGCGCCGTAACTGTTCAGACTATCCGTGCAGATGTCGTTACCTTCATAGTAACCATCTCCGTCCCCATCCACCACGAAAGTTTTCAGACAACGGCAGGTTCCGGTTTTTGTGGATTTGCACTCAGCATCACATGTACAATCCAAAGAGCCTATGGTTAAAAATCCGGTACCACAGCTTGCCAATATTGGGTCTGAGCAAAATTCAAAACAAATGGGGGAAGCACATGCTCCTTCGGGTTCCTGGTCATCCGAACATCCTATCCAGGTACCCCCGTTACAGAATTCATTTTCACTGTCACCATCCACATCCACTGAGGCACCATTCCAATAACAGACTCCATTGTAAACACAACTACTTGATGCATAACAACAGGCAGTGTCTCCACTGTTGCTTGAACAGACTCCACTGCAAACCCGGGTTTTTACGTATTCGTGATCTTCATCCCCACAACAATATTCATTTATGTCCCCGGACCAACTCGAAGCATCCCAACTTCCAGATGCAGCTTCGCAGGCGTCTTGTGATTCTTCAGGGTATAATGCCTGACAACTTGAACTGCAATAGATCTCCCCCGCTGTGCTGGAAGGTGCGACCTCATCACAAAGTGCATCCGCCCCACAGGCTTTCTCGCACAATCCACTTCCTGAATAACAGGATGTACTGCTTCCCGGCCCCGCCATACCCCACCAGTTTGCATTGAGACATCCACTGTAGTCCGTACCGCATTGGGCACTCCAATATACATCATTCACCAATTGGTTGGCGGTTATGCAAATCTCAGTTTCAACCCCATTACTACAGGCAACCCAGGTCTTGTCATCATGATTCCAGTAAAGCGTCTTGGACTTGCAACCGTAGTATGTGGTGTCCACATACAGAACCATGGAAGTCCCATCATAAAAGGCGGACGCATCCTTATGAAAGGCCTTGAAGCGTTTGTTGTTGCCTGCGGCAGACGACGAGGTCACCCAGGTGTTGCTTGGCGACCCAAAGTAAGAGCAGGCATACCTGCCCGCGTGTGTGCTATAATCCCCGCAAGTGTAGCCTTCACCACAATAACCTGCGAAAGCACTGGTCATGGCGACCAGTATGGCCATAATTACCAGAAAATATTTGGCTTGAGACATCCCTAATCTAAATTTCCGCCGTATTTAACGCTTTTCGGCACCTACTCAAACAACTGGCTCAATTCCCGAGTTTTTCCCTGCCCTTTGAGCATGTGATAGCACATGGGGCAGGCCGTTATCACGCACCGGCCCCCCGCCTCTTTAATTCTCTTTTTAGCCATTTTCCGGGCCAATTCCGGCTGGTTGTTGGGCATCCCACCCCCACCCCCACAACACTGGCTGAGCTCCTTCCCGAACTCCATCTCTTCCAGTTTTCCCGCAGCCCTCACAATTTGCCGTGGCTCGTCATAAACCCCTTCGGCCCTGCCGAGATGACAGGGGTCATGGAAGACCATCACGTCTTTTTCCGCCCTGGCCTTCAGCTTACCTTTCTTCACCAGCTCCGCCAGCACCTGGCTGGCATGGACCACTTCAACATCCCAGTCCGGCAGGGCCTCCCTGTATAGCGTCCTGAAAGTGTGAAAGCACGCCGGGCAAGGGGTCACTATCTTTACAATCCCATGCTCCTTCAGCCACTCATTCACTTTTCTGGCCTGCTCCTTCCAGTCCTCCCCCGCATTCCTAATCGGCGAACCACAGCACAATTCATTTTCCAGAACCACAAATTTTACTCCACCCTTTCTGAGTAATTCTTCATAATTGTCTGACAACTCCTCATAATTACCTCTCAACATACACCCCCTGTAAAGCAGGGTGTTTCCGCCCAGCAATTTTCTGAAATTCACCATATAGCTTCACCTCATCCCCCCATTAGGAACCACACCGCGAACCCAATCAGCACCAGCCCCGCAAAAATTCTCATGAACCTCTTGTTCTCATTCATGACCTTTTCAACCCGCTCAACACTCAGACCTACCCTAAAGGCCAACACCAGCCCGGCCAACGGGAGGGTGAAACACAGAATATAAAACACCACCAGCGGGAACCAGGTGGCTTTTGGCAATTCACTGATTATTGTAGTGAATACTAAGGGGAAGCTACCCGCACACGGAATTTCCGCCAGGGTAGCCAGCGCCCCCACCACAAACGAACTGGCTGGAGTGGCCATTTTCATCAACCTGCCCAGTCGTTTTTTGAAACTCTCCGGAATGGCCAGCAGTTTCCGGCCACCCTCTTTACCAACAATGAAGGCCTCCCGGAACTCCAACAGCCCGAAAGTCCCTGCAATCAGAGCCAGCCCTATCCGGGCCACCCCTGCGAACCACAGGAAGGCCTGTTGAACCACCAGAAGCATTGCCCCCAGGAAGAGGCCGTAAACCAGCCCCACGGCAGTGATGAATGACAGCCCGCACGGGACCAGCTTGTTCCGGGCCTTGATGGAAATCAGATAGACCGCCAGAAAAACAAGGACCGAAAGGGTGCAGGGGTTGAGGATGCCATCACCCAGTCCCAGTAGCAGAGCTGAAAACACAATATACCCCAGACTGTGCCGTTCACTCGGACTGATGGCTTCATCCCTATAATATGCCATGATTTTTTGTTCCAGCCCGGCTAGCCAGTCCCGCCTGAAACTGCTTTCCTCCTGAGCCTCGCAACCCTCCACAACTTCAGCAGCCCCCCTGCAAACGCCCTCAACACCCGGCGAGTCACTCAGAACTGTGGGCGGACACTCTCCACCTTCACCTATTGCCCTCCCAATTTCCCCGGTAGTGCCAATCAGGGCCCCGTATTGTTCACTGAAAACCGTCCTGTTGCTGTCTTCAAAACCCACAAAAAACCGGTCGCCCGCCACCAGAGCCGGAACCCCCACAGGAACCGTCCCGTAATAAAGTGCGGTTTCCGCGAATATCTGTCTGTTCACATCCGAATAATAAATCTCGTATTTGACCAGAGTGAAATTGTATTCCCCCTGCACACTTGCCAGCCACGCTTCGACCTGGGCGCAATGCGGGCACCCCCTGCCCCAGAACAGCACCACACAATTATTTATGTCAGCATACGCCTCTGAAAAAAGGAGTCCCAGCGAAAGCAGAACCAGAACCGCAAACATCCATTTTGATTTTTGTGAATTCATTTTTTCACCTAACAGCAATATGTGAAGTCTGCCCCTCCACCTTTACGCCCTTCATCTTCACCGACTCCACCGGCCTTCTTGCCCAGGGTGTCCCCACTTTCCCCGATACTTTTCATCATGACCTGGTTGCCTTCGGTCTGGTGCCCGTGCTCCACCAGCTTCTTCCTGACAACCACAGCAATACCACGCAAATCAATGCCCGCAGGGCATATTCGGGCACACAGGCCACATCCTGTGCATTTCCAGACCTCCTTCAGTTTCTCATCCCCCACAGCTTCGCTTTCAATGACAACCCCCCTCATACCACTCTGCTCCAACCCAACGTTGGGAAAAACCGGGCAGGCCAGAACGCAAAGCCCGCAATTGATACACTTCAGAATATCCCTCTTTCCCTCATCCTTCAGCAATTCACTTCTGCCGTTGTCAACCACCACGATGTGCATCTCCTCAGCCCCGTGCATACCTTGCTGGTATTCACCCAAGTCCCCCGTTCCGCTTGGCCCTCCTATAATGTGAATGAACTTCCCAACCCGATTGGTGGCGAACCTGCTCTGGGCCAGCAAACACTCCAACCCCTCCTGGTGACTGCCCACTATCTTCTCCAGGCTGGTCACCACCACTAATTTTTTCATCCCGAGAACTTTTCCGATATTTCCTTCATTCTCAATCAACATGACCGCCCCGTCGGCGGAAACAAAATTGGCCCCTATAATTCCAACCTTTGCCTTTCCGAATTCACTTTCCAGCTTTTTCCGAACGGCCTCTTTGATACTTTTTCCGTCCCCCTTACATTTCAGTTTTTCCGCCACTTTTTTCAAATCAAGGTCCAGGGCGGGCGTCACCGGATGAACGGCCTTCTGTTTCATCATGTCAACCAGAAAGTCCCCGCAGTCCGTGTCAGTAACTTTTACTCCCCGCCCCCTCAGAAATTCCACAATCCCGATTTCCCGCCCCACGTTGGTCTTGCTCTTGACCACGGGGCCCGTGCCCACCAGTTTCCCGACCACCCTGCGGGCCTCGGCCGCATCCTTTACAAAATATATCCCGACTCCGTTCTTCCTGAAGCTCTGCTCGGCCCTCTGCCACAGGCCCCCCATCATGCCTATGTCCTGTTCCCGGATAAGCTGCACTCTTCTGGCTATTTCCTGCATTTTCGGCCTCAGAGCTATCCTTACTCTCTCTGACTTCAGAGCTGTGACGTCCACAGGTATCTAAGCCTGAAACCGGATATAAGGTTTGGTTTCACTGGATGAAATCCCCACGACTTTCATACCAGTTTCTGTATTGGTCGATAATTTCTCGGATTTTTTTATCTATTGGAGTCTTGGTGAAAGTATGGAACTCTTGGTGTTCCTGGAGGTAATCAAAAAATTCTTGGTACTTGTCTGTATTATAGGATTTCAAATCCCACATCCGCGTTACGATTCCTGAAACCCGATTGGATATTTCCTTCATAACCAACCCGGCACCCAGCACCCCCCACTGTTTCACAGTTTTCCGGGTGTCGCCGATTTTAATCTTGACTTTCGGCAGATGATTTTTCAGATAGTCGTAATAGCCCGCCACTTTGTTTACACCAATTTCCATAATCTGGTCTGCGGTCCGCCACTCAGGTTCTGGGAGTTTGAGTTTTTTGTTTTCAAAAACCGTGTGGTTAACTACCGCGTTGGTTCCGCCACATATTTCGGACATATACGTTTCAAGATGTCTGTAGAGATTCTCAGAGGCGTCGTTTATTTTAGGCAAAAGTTCGTATGCAACAGTTGCAGTCCAGTAGGGTTCAAAAATCTCCTTCAAAACTTTGAAAGTCTGTCGCTTGGCCCAATCCTTCTCCTCGTTTATCAGATTGTCAGGGTAATTGGCGATAACACTTGCCAGCTCTACTGTGTTGAAGCCCGAAAGATAAGCTCTATCCTCCCCAGTTAGAGTTGGTTCCACCACAGGTAGGTGGTTCCCCCAGGATACGAGGGGGCCCTTTTTGAAAGCCGGTTTGTCCCAGATGGTCGTCATTTCCACCCTCTCATTTGGAATCTTATAAAATTATTCCTGGCCAATGGTGTGCTATAAAACCTTTTTCAACCGCGCCCCCGGCACCAGCCTGTAACTCCTGCCGACCCGTTCCTTCTGAACCAGACCGGTGGTTTCCAGCTTTCTAATGGTGCGGTGGGCCCGAACCTTGCCGATTTTGGAGGATAGATCAGCCTGGGTTTTACCCTCCAGGGCCACCATCACGGCCTCCCTCTCATCACCCTCAAACAGCCCGGCCAGCTGTTTTGGGTCCCGTTCCTTCTGGGTTATCTGGGGGATGGCATAGCCGAACAGGAAACCCAGAATGTAGGCCACGGGCAGGAAGTAAGGGGTCAGGTAAACGTAACTGCACAGGATGCCCTGGGCCAGGTGGCCGGTCACGTAAATTGAGAACAGGCTGATAGCTACCAGAGAACCAACCGCCAGCACCACCCAGGGGACTTTCATGTCCGTCACTCCCACCGCAATTTATATGCTCAACTACCGGAAAGTTTTTTTAGAGTAGTTAGTAATATTTCGTATGACAACTGCTGACTTTTCCAACCAGTCACTTGAAAAATATCTCACTGCTTATACCTCCGCCATCCAGACTACCGCCATGGCCTGCGGTCTCAAGTGCGGGGATTATCTGAAACCCTCTGATGAACACAGTGTGAGACAAAAATATCCCGAAATTTTTGAAACTCCCAAAGCCCCCCTGGCCTGTTACGGGCAGGTGCTTGGTAAAGTTAAAGGCAAACTGCCTTCACCTGAGGTGCTTCAACCTCTGTTTGAGGCTTATACTCAACTGATAGCTTATCTTTTCGAACACCGGGCCTGTATTGATAACGAGGGAACCTGCCTTGACGGCAAGTTAACCTATGATGCCCTGATCCAGGGAGTTACCAGCCACCAGCCCTTGCTTTATGGTATTGAAAGAAAGCTGGACAACGGAGCGGGTCTCCCTGACGAAACCCGAAGGCAGGTGGCCGACCTGGCCGGTCAGACCTTCTCGACTTATCAGGCCCCCGGCTCCCAAGGTTAGCATTTTAAGCCTCCAATCTTTTGGACTTCCGTGCTCAAACCAGCCTTCTTTGACCGCCCCGCCGACAGAGTGGCCCGCGACCTGCTGGGTTGCACCCTGGTTCGGAGGCTGGCCGCCGGTGACATCCACGGCCGCATAGTGGAGACCGAGGCCTACTTCGGGCCCGACGACCCCGCCAGTCGTGCCAAGGCCGGGCGCAAAATCTACAACACCCCTATGTTTGACGGGGCAGGTCTCATCTTCATCTACAATGTCCACAAGTACTGGATGCTCAACTTCTCCACTCAACCAGTTTCCGCCGTCCTCATACGGGCGGTGGAGCCCCTGAATTTTGAGGCCAACACTAAAGGCCCCGGCCGGCTCACCATGGCCATGCACATCCACAAAGGTCTGACCACTATGCCTGCCCACCCGGAATCCGAGCTGTGGGTGGAGGAGGGGGAACCTCCCAAGCAAATTGGCAGAAGTGGTCGCATTGGTGTAACCACCGACCTGCCCGAGCCCCTCCGTTTCTTTGACCTTGACAGTGCGTGGGTGTCTGCCCATAAGAAAACAAAGTAGTGGGGGCGGGCCCGCAGGCCCGCCTGCTTAAGGCATGTGGCGTGGTGCCTTATGGATTTAGTACCACTTCGGGTGGTGCTTGGGTACCTGTAAGTAATACTTTGTATTACTAATAAGCCTTTCGCATCCCCGCCCAGTGATTAAACACAACTGTTATAACTTCCCGGCAACCCATCTCTTTATGACAGGTGAAGGCGTTTGCTGTCCACAGTTTGAGTAACCTTCTTTTACGCACGCTCCTGCTCAACATCGGCCCCCTTTTCCGTGCCCGGCATGCGGTGTGGGTAAAGCTGGCGTATGAGAACCCGACGGGTAGCATTAAAGATGTGCCCGTGCTGAATATACTTCAGCACCTAGACCGAACTGACCAGCTCGCCAGCCACAACGGTCTGGTTGAAGTATCATCCGGCAACACAGGTATATCCCTAGCTTATTGGGCCTCCCTCTTCGGCACCCGTGCCACCATAGTCATGCCCCGTGGCATGAGCCGTGAACGTTTCCAAATGATGCGAGCCCTCGGAGCCCGCGTACTCACACACGGCCGGACCTTCAACTCCGCTCGTTCACACGCCCTGAAACTCGCCCGCCAAGAGAACCTGCTCTACTTCGGGCAATTCGCACGCCAGCAAAACCCCCAAGCTTACCAAAAACTGGCTGAAGAGATAGCCACTAAAAAAGTTGCATATGTAGTGGCCGGCGTCGGCACCGGAGGCACCCTCATGGGCCTGGCCCACCATCTCCGCCCGCTCGGCGCCCAAACCGTTGCCGTCTTCCCCGCCGAGACCCGCCACGGCATCCAGGGCATAGGCGACGGCATCATGGGTGATTTCTGGAACCCTTCCCATGTGGACCACAGTTTCCGAGTCTCAACCCCTGAGGCTAGGGCCCACACCCGCCTCCTCTGGCGCCACGGCTTCCTGGCCGGCGTCTCCTCCGGGGCCAATCTGGCTGCCGCCCTTCATTTTGCCCGTCTGGGGCCCGTGGCTACCGTCCTGCCGGACAGTTGGGATAGATATATTAGTGTAATGGTCGGAACCTCTTCGGTTCCACACCCGCGGGTGCCTCCCGCTAAGGTTTTGAACCACTTGGATACCTATATTAGTGGAGAATGAGATGATTAAGGTGAAACTCTACAACACCCTGACCAAAGCAGTCGAGGACTTTGCCCCCATGAAAGCCGGCCAGGTCGGGATGTATGTCTGTGGCCCTACGGTCTATGACAAGAGTCACATCGGCCACGCCCGCACCTACATCTTCTTTGACTTCCTCCGTCGCTACCTTGAATTCAAAGGCAACTCGGTAAAACTCATCATCAACCTGACGGACATAGACGACAGAATCATCAACCGCCTCCAGAAGAACGAGGCGGAGTTTCCAACCTGGCAGGTGGTTAAGGACGTCTTCTCCCGTGACTACTTTTCCACCATGGCCCAGCTCCGCATCAAACCCCCATTTACCTTTCCCCAGGTCACCGACCACATGCAGGAGGTCATCTCCATGGTCCAGACTCTCATTGACGGCAAGTTCGCCTACGAGGCGGGCGACGGCATCTATTTTGATGTCAACAAATTTTCAGACTACGGCAAACTGAGTGGCCGGGCCGACACCTCTCACGCCCAGGCCCGCGTTGACGAAAATGAAAACAAGAGAAGCCAGCAGGACTTCGCCCTCTGGAAATTCCACAAACCCGGCGAGCCTTTTTGGCATGCACCTTTCGGTGCAGGCCGCCCCGGCTGGCACATTGAATGCTCGGCCATGGCCAGGACCTACTTGGGCCCGACCTTTGACATCCACGGTGGCGGAGCCGACCTGGTCTTCCCCCACCACGAGAATGAAATCGCCCAGTCCGAATCAGCCAACGGTGCCCCCTTCGCCCGTTTCTGGGTGCACACGGCCTTCCTCACCATAGACCAGACCAAGATGAGCAAATCCCTGGGCAACTTCGTGACCATCCAAGACATGCTGACCAAGTATCCCCCAGAACTGGTCCGTTACTACCTCCTCAGCGCCCACTACCGCACCCCCTTGGACTTTTCCTGGGAGAAGCTGGACGCCGCCCGCCTCCAGTGGGACAAGCTGGTGCGGGCCTGGTATGAGACCATCCAAAAAACAGGGTCCAAGGTTCACGGTAGGACCGACTCGGTGGAAGCCATTGAGTCCGCCCGCAAAGACCTTATGACCGCCCTGGACAACGACCTCTCCACCCCCGAGGCATACGCCGTCATTCACAGAGTGGTTGGTATGGTGGCTCAGGGGGACCTGAACGCCGTCAGTCTCAAGACCGCCCGCCAGTTTTTTGAAACCGTTGATGATATCTTCGCCATCCTACCACCCCCGAACTGGACCAAGCGGGAGGAGAAGCTGGCCCGCATGCTGGCCGAGCTCCGCGAATATTTCCGCCGTGGCAAGGAATTCAACATCAGCGACGAGGTCCGCGAACACCTGAGGAAAGAGGGCGTTGAGCTGGACGACTCTAAGGAAGGCTCCAAGATACGGTTTGTCTAAAGCGCCGGAGAGGGGATTTGAACCCCTGACCCCAGAAGGGGACTAGCTTTCCAGGCTAGCGCCTTAACCGCTCAGCCACCCCGGCCCAACCGACGCACCCGTCGCGTTGAATCAGTGGCCTACCCGCTTCGTGGGCAGACCAAGTAGTTTACTTGCTAATTTATCATTTATAGCGTTTGAGTTTGAATTATTTCTTTAGATCCGGGCCCGTCCCCCCTTTGAGCAGATGGACAACCTCAACCAGCAGGCCGTCAAGCACGGCGTGGTCGGCTTTTCGGCCCACCCACAACCCTCAAGGCCGCCGCCTACACCGGCGTGGCCTATGTTCTGGCCGTGGCGGTGCTGGTCTGGCCCTACTTCGTCTTCCGCTCTTCTGTTTTCACCGCCCTCGGTTTCTCTCTGGCCGGCGTCCTGGTGACCATCACTCTCTTCACCTACTTCTCATCAGTTGTGAACGAGAAGCCTTTCCGCCGTGAGTTCCTCACCATGGCAGGCATCAGCTTTGGGGTGGCTTTGCTATCATTCGGTGTCGGTCTGCTGGCCAGAAACCTGATGGGTATTGAGGTCTAGTTTTGGTAGATATTTTTTCTATGGCTAACTCTTACCACAAAAATAATCAGGGCGTTAGTCCGGATACTTAAAATCAGCCTGTACTTGCCCACCCTCAAACTATGGAATGGCGATGCCTCCAATTTCTTGATAAATTGAAAAGGAGCTTTGCACGCTTTCTCAAGTTTATTCACAATTCTATCTCTGGTCTCGAAATCAAGTTTGGAAATTTGGTCCTCGGCTTTCCGGGACCAGATGAGTCTGAACTGCACGCCCAACTAATCACCGCCCTCTATTGAAGCTTGTGATGGGAGTGCCACTTAAAGCCCTAGTTTCCTTTTCAGGTCTTCATGAGAGATGATCCTGCCCGCCTTGATGTCTTCAAGACCAGCTTCAATCTCTTTCAGGTCTTCATCGGTCAGGGGCTCGTCATCAATCTGGCTGTTAATCAGTCTCTCAATCACATCGTTGAAGGACTCGCGGGGGTGGGTCTTGAGCCCCTCAAGCCGGTCCCTGACTTTGGTACGGATTTGGACGGTGGTTATCATATAACTATAGCAAACTATGGATTTATATAGCTTTTTTATTAAAACAACCAGTCGCTTAACGAAGCGACACCACATAGACCACCTTCGCCCCCCGCAAGGGGCTCGGTGGTCTACCAACTTTACATACTACCGAGGCCGCGAAGCGGACGAAGGTAGTATAACTTTTGGTGAACCTTTTTGTAAAAGGTTCGTCCCGCGGGCCAGAGTCGAACTGGCGACCAGACGGTTTCTATCGGAACGACGGCTACTCTCCAAAAGCCTTCAGCTCTCGGCTACAGCCGCCCGCTCTACCACTGAGCTACCGCGGGATCATCTACTGGGGAATGAGCCTCGGCGAGGCCCCCAACATGGCAACGCCCACCAATGCTTTGGTGGTGACCTACCACGGGATAGGTCTTTAGGAGCCAAGCTTAACGAGGCCCCTCTGACATTATCCTGCCCTGTTTGAGTTTTATATACTTAATGTGCAGAGTTTTTGGGGCCAAATCCACTTACCCGGTTTTAGGCCTCTTTGTTTGAGTTTTATATACTTAATGTGCAGAGTTTTTGGTGGTGGACAAAAAGCTAATAGTCGCCTCCCTCTTCCTTTTAGCCTTCCACTTGATTTTCACTCCCGTTGCTGAATACGACCACTTCCGCAACCTCAAGATAGCCCAGGAAATGTCAGCCACCGGTCGCCTCCTTTACTTCGGCTCCAACTTTCTGTCCAACCCACCCCTGGCCTATCTACCCCACGCCCTCCTCATCCGGCTGTTTGGTTTTCACTACACCCTTCACCGCCTGCTGGACCTGGCCTTCTGGATAGGGGCCATGTGGCTGGCCGAGGCCCTGGGCCGTGAACTCAAACTGGATAACCTGGGCCTTATGGTGGGTCTGTCCTGGGTCTTCGTCTTCGCCACCGCCATCCGAAGCTATTCGGACATGATGTTCTGGGGGGCTCTCTCCCTCCTGCTCTACTTCCGCCTTAAACATCAGCCCTCATGGCGACACTCCCTCTATCTCGGCCTGGCTCTCGGAGCAGGGCTGGCCACCAAATACTCCTTCGGCCTGATACTTCCTTTTCTGGTGCTGGACTGGATGGTGGTCCGCAAGCCCCTCAGGTTTCTGATTCCAGCCCTTCTGGTTCCCGCATTTTTCATGACTCCCCTGGTCATACATGCAGGTCTGAATGACCTGCCCCAACCCTGGCAACTTTCCCGCACCACCAATCTGTCCTGGCGCGAGGAAGGGGAAAAAGTCCTGCCAACCTATCTGCCCTACCTGATGATACTGGAGTTCTGGCCCCTGCTGACTCTTCTGGCCCTATTCTCCCTGAAGGCTGACCTCTTCACCTACCTGCTGGCCGGCCTGCCCGTTCTCGGTGGTATTGCCACCGGCTACTTTGAAGTCCGCCATTTTATTTTTATCCTCCTTCCTCTGGCGGTGGCGGCTGCCCGGACTGTCAAGCAGAAAAAGTGGTGGAAGGGCCTGGCTGTGGGATATGTGATAATTTTCCTCATACTGGGGCTGTCCCGCATCCAGCCTGTCCATGATGAGACTGACTTTCTGTCCTTTGCCACCAGCATCCGTCCCAACGAAACTGTGTTGGGGGGACCCTACCACCTCATTTCCTTGTTTGCATCCGGCGACTCGGAGCAGATGGAAACCCTGAAGAACCCGTCAAACGCCATAATTCTGGGAGCCACTTATTATCTGACACCTGAACCCCTCAACCACTCTCTGCTTTCCCCTGCCGGGACTTTTGAACTCAAAGGCACTGTTTATGCAGGCACCTACTATCTTTATCACCTGAACCTGACCCGGGCGGTTGAAGAAGCCGGTCTGATGACCGCCGGCATCATAAGGGTTAGGGATACCCGTGGCCGGCCGGTTTACAGGGCGGAATGCACCATCAACGGCAACGGCTGGAGCCTTCCCCAGGTTTCCGACAAGGCTGGTGAAATTCTGTTACTGGTCCCGCCAGGGGGATACGTCCATGAGATAACCTGTTCCGCTACAGGTTTCCATAATGCAACCATTTCCCAGTTGGAAGACATAGTCATGACTCCCGGTGGCCTCTTTTTCAGCCCCGGGAAAGTCCGGTTTTAGGTCTTAAACAGGTGCGGGTGCTTCTGCATAATTTCATATCCCGCAACAGCCGGCGGAAATACCCCCGCCTCCGTTACGATGCCTGTCAGCCGTTTGGCCGGCACCAGCTCAAAAGCCGGGTTGTGGGTCTGGACCGGATAGTCCCAGACCTCGCGCGGGTCCCTCTCTTCAATCTCCACATTCTTCGCGAAAAGGCTGTCCTTGTCAAATTTCAGGCTCAACCCACAGGCATACAGTGGGATGCTCATGCTCTCGGCGGCAATGGCCAACAGTCCGGAACCGATTTTATTCATTATACTACCGTCCATAAAAATGGCATCCAGTCCAATCAGGCACAGGTCAATCTGGTTGTCCTTCATGGCCTTCATCATGGCGGAATCCACGTAATGTTCCACCGGCACCCCGCCCTTGTAGAGCTCCTCTGCGGTTTTCCGTCCCTGATATCTGGGCCGGGTTTCAGTATTGACCGCCCGCACCCGTTTGCCGTCGTTTCTGGCCTTTAGGAGGACATCCACCACAGTCTGGCTGTGGCAGATGGTCTGCACCACCATGCCGTCCTGAATCAGATTGGCCCCGATTTCCACCACCCTTTTCATACCGTCCTGAATATACTTCACAAATTCTCCTGTCTGGTGGGACACCCTTCCCCGGTCCAGGTATTTCAGATAATTCAAAGTGTTAATCATGAGTGGCTCGGTCGGCCGGGTCTCCAGTAATTTATTCACCGCCTCTTCCACACTTTTTTCAGGGTTTCTTTCTGCGAAACCCTTGACAGCCTCAAGGGCGGAGAGTGCAACTGAGGTCGCACCCTGGATTTCAAGCTTCTTTATCCTCTCCGCAACAGCTTCAACATCTTTCATTCACTTTCACCCGACCTATTCCCCACTTATTTTTTCAATCTCCTTGTAACCCCGTTTGTAAATTCTCTGCTGGGTGCTCTTCCTGTTCTTTTCAAAATCCCTAAACCCTTGATGGATTTTTCCTGCGTCAGTCAATCCCCATTTGTTAATGGCCGTCTCCAGCTCCGGCCCGACCTTCACCTTCCGGTTCACTCTTCTCTCCGCCGCGTTCCTCATAGCCCTGGCCCCGCCGGCAGTTCCATCAGGGTGACCGTGTATGCCTCCACCGGACTGGATGGTGACATCGGTGTTGCCGTAAACCTCGCAAACTGCCTCTACGTCCCCTGGGTTCAGACCCCCGCTTGCCACGGGCATCAGGGGCTTTATGTGACGGGCCCACTTGAAGTCCAGAAACAGAGGCTCAAAACCTTTGATTTCACTTTGAGTGGCCAGCTTGCCGACCTTCCTTACCAAAAAGGGCGACCCTTCCATCTTACCCACCCCAGTTCCGGTGTGTATCTGGTCCACCCCGATAAGCCTCATGAGCTTCATCCAGAAATCAAAACTCACGCCCTGCCTGCCCCGGGTCTCAGCCCCGTAACCTGCCCGATGGGCATGCACCAGAAACTTCCTCTCGTGCAGATAGTCCACCAGATACTTGGTGGCGGGCACCCCCAGGATGTAAACGTCAAGCATGCACATGCGCCAGCCGATTTCCTCCAGGTAGTCCACTCTTTCAAGCATTCTTGGGATGAAGTCCGTGATATTCGGCAGGTAGATTTTTTTCTCCCCCGTTTTCTCGGCGGCATCCACAGTCCGACTCACTCTCTCCTCCCATCTGCAGAAGTCCTGGTCCACCAGGTTCTCGTCGTCCTTCACCAGGTCAAGGCCGTTGGACCATGCCTGAAAAGCCACCTCGGCGAACTCCGCAGGTGACAGGCCGACCTTGGGCTTGACTATGGTCCCGACATGGGGTCGCCGGTTCCGGCTGGTGCCCAGATATTTCCGGGCCCCCTCCAGGCCCAGCAGAGGCCCTTTGAACTGTCGCTGATATTTTTCCGGAATGCTCCAGTCTATGATTTCCAGCTCCTTGATTTCCTTGATACCGTAGATGTTGCCCCGGATGGAGGCCAGTAACTGAGGCAGGTTGTCGTGATCAAAATGTTCCAGGGGATAGGCTATCTTCACAAAACCGGCAGTTTCCACAGAGGTCTTCACCCTCTTCAGGTCAAACACCCGGGCTCTCAGCTTATCCCAGACAAACTGGTTCATGGTCTTGAGGGAGGTCCAGGTGCCCACCGAGCTCTCAGAGGCCACCATCTCCGCCAGGGCCTCCAGGCTGGCATCCCCCTTTAGCCAGAGCAGAGTCACGAAATCATGCTTGTCGGGCTTGTAGTCCTGCTCAATATAGGAATAACCGCCATACATACATCAACTCTTCCTCCGGGAGTATAAATGCCCTGCTCCATTAAGCAAAGTACTTCCCTTCCAAGAAGTAGGCCACATGTTTTTGGTAACCCTTCAACTCACCTTTGCAAATTTTTTTCAAGCCTTCCCTAAACCGGTTCCTGAACTGCTCTCTTGAATAAACACAAATTTTTTGTATTGATATGCCTTCGGTCAGACAGAAACTCATTACGGGCGCGTCTTCAAAGTTCTGGACAGGGATGGCATCTATCTCGGGAGGTTTGCGACGGTTGGTTTCCTCAAAATTGTTAACATAAACCACTATCACCGGTTCAAAACCCACCTTGTGAAATCTCTGACTCCGTGGATACATCAGGGCAAAGCCGAGTGAGCTACTGAAGTAGGTATCAGGAGCAAGAGACTTATAGAAGCCGTCCTTTACCTTATCCCACTCCAACTCCTGTGCTTTTCTGGTTAGTGTTTCATACCCCACCTCTTCCAAGGCGGGCAGTTCCAAGCCTTTCCGCATCCTGTTAGTTGTTTCAATATCGGGACGTCCGCAAACATTCCATATTGATGAAAACTTATCCCCCCGGTACAAAATCTTCGGGCTCCGCCCCCACTCGTGTTGAGTCACTATGTTCTGGTCAGTTAATTCAGGGGTATCAATTCCGATTAGGTCCGGAACCACTTCCCCAAATTCGCGTTTTGCAAGGGGATAATCCAGATACATAATTTACTATTCCAAAGTAATCCTTAAAACGTTTTTTACTTTCCCGAGAACCAAAACCATAAATGGCAACCCCCCATAGCCTCCGGTGAACCTCCCGGAAATCCTGGCCCTGGGTGCCCTTCCTCTTCTCCTAATCCCCCTGCTGGCCCCCCGCAACCCCGAGCTCCGCCGGGTTGAGGTCAGGCTCGCGAACCAGACTTTTAGCCTGGAGGTCGCGGACACCGTCCTCACCCGCATGAGGGGCCTCCAGAACCGGCCCTCCCTGGGCCCGGATGAAGGCATGCTTTTCGTCTTCAACTCCTCCGGTCGCCCCACCTTCTGGATGAAGGATGTGCGCATCCCCCTGGACATCATTTTTCTGGACGAGAACTTCACGGTCACCGAGATTTTTCAAAACCTCCCGCCCTGCAGCGGCTTCTGCCTGTTCTGCAAGACCTACCGGCCCACAGTGCCCTTCAGGTATGCCATAGAAGTGCCGGCGGGCACGGTGGCCGGACTCAAACTGAAAGCTGGCCAGGTTGTCAAAATCAGCTGAAATCAGCTTATGCTTTAATCCCGTCAACCCACTTACCAAACTCTTCGCCTTTCTGGGCCAAAATCCTCCCGGCCCTCTTCAGCATCTCCTTCACGGGCATGTTGCCGAAGCTTTCCACGTAGAACTCGTAATCGTTCTCCTTAGTCTGGGTGAAGTAAGCATGACCGCCCTGCCACTTGACGTGCTGTTTGGCGGTGCCGGGCGTGGCCCAGGCCTCCAGCTCCACCTCCTGACCGGCCACCAGCCGTACCAGGGGGATGTCGGGGAAAGCGGGAGCAATTTCCGGGTCCATGGGTTGCATGTCCCGACTGAACAGAGTGCATGGACCTTCACCTTTTAGCACAAAAGCCACCTTGAAGTCAGGCTTGTCTTCATAAACGGTGGGGTCTGCCTTGATGGGCACCATGCCCAGCCTCAGGGCCAGAAGCTCGTCATAAAAGGCCGAGTTGTTCTTCAGCAAATTCACATCTTCTATTGACAGGGTCACCAATTCACTAATGATGACCCTCCTCAGTGCATTCACAAAGCTAACCGGAGCACCGGTTAATTTGAACTTCATCCATTCAACGGGCTTGTCGCCCTGTTCCAAGATTTTGATTTTCACAGCCGTCTCCCCCTGCGTCCACCGGGCTTCTTGGTGGTATCATGAGGAATGGGAGTGACGTTTTCAATCTTGCCAATTCTAAGGCCGTAACGGGACAGGGCCCGAATGGTCGGCTGGGCACCGGAACCGGGGTTTCTGGCACCGTGACCGCCGGGAGCCCGCACCTGCACATGCACACCGGTTATACCCTTTTCCAGGGCATCCTTGGCTGCCTTGTTGGCGGCAATCATGGCGGCGTATGGACTGCCCTCAAGTCGTGAGGTTTTGACCACGCGACCACCACTCCATCTGGTGATGGTTTCAGAACCTGTGATGTCTGTGATTGTAATCAGGGTATTGTTTTTGCTGGCATAAATCTTCGCGATGCCCCATCTTATTTTTTCTCCAGCCATTTTATTCACTCTCCTCTTCAACTACGGATTCACTTTTTTCCTCAGCGTTGACATCTGCAGGTTGATTTTTCTCTTCAACTTCAGGGTTGATGTTTTCGGCTTTCGGGTTTTCCGCCACTTTCACAGTAGCTCCACGTTCTTCCTTCACCTTTTCGGATTCCTCCGACTTCTTATCAGCTTTCACTTCCGAAACTGTTTCAGTTTTCGCTTCCTCTTCAACCTTTGGCCCCTTCCTCAAGGGATGTTCGGGGTCGCTGAGCACTGAACCCGGTGAATATGTAATTGTTTTTTCCTCGGCTACATTAACCCTGTAACCCGGCACGGAAACCCTCCTGCCATTCACAGTTACGTGGCCGTGGGTGATAACCTGCCTTGCCTGTTCCATACTGTGGGCCAGGCCCTGTCTGTAAACCAGAGTTTGGAGTCGTCTTTCCAGCAAATCATTGACTTTGAGACTCAAAACATCATCAACAGTGAATTCCCCTTTCATGATGCCTTCCCGGGCAAGTTTGGCGAACAGTTCGTCCTTGCCCGTTTGGTCCGTAAAAAATTTCCTGGCGGCGTTCCTGAACCCACTGATGACATGTTTGGCCTTCCAGAGTTCCCGCTTGTTTTTGAGGCCGTAAAGTCTGACCAGCTTGGCCTCCTCAGTTATGCGGGCTTTATCATACTTCTTGGCCGGTTTGCTGTAGGTAGGTTTCTGTTGTTTCACTTTACCGCCTCTAACTCTTACTCTTTATCTTGGTCCGGCTTACACCCAGGGTCTTGCCCTTTCGGCCGGTGGACTTGGTGCGCTGGCCCCTGACCTTCAGGCCGTGGGCGTGGCGCATGCCCTTGTAGGATTTGATTTTCTTCATGCGGTCCAGCAAATTCTTGTGCTGGATGTCCAGGTCGGTGCCGATTTGGTGAGTGTCCTTGCCACCTATCGGGTCTTTCCTGCAGTTAATGAGATGGGCCGGAAAACCGTGCCCCACTGGGTCCATCACACAGGCTTCTATCCTGGCCACCTCAGCCTCACTCAGCAGACCGAACTGCTGTTCCCCATCCAGTTTAAGGACGTGGATAACGGCCTTGGCCAGAGCGTCCCCCACCCCTTTTATCTGGGTAAGGGCCAGTTTGACGGGCAGTTCGCCTTTGATTTCGGTGGAGGCTATCCTGATAAGGTGCCTCATCTCGGCTTTCTGAGCTGCCTTTTTTTCCTGTGTGTCGGCCACATTTTCACCTCGGAGCTTTTAATATAAAGCTTTCTCCTGACTAAAAGCGTCCCGTATCCGGGACCCTCCTTGGGGGCAGGACAAAAAAGTAGTATTTTTCGTCCTCCTCCAGTTCCTTGATTATCCTCTCCTTCAGACTCCTCTTGGGCTCCAGAATGAGTGGGATTCTTTCCTTGATGTCGGCCAGACTCCTGAACGGCTTGCGTCTTTTCTCTATAATTTCCCACATGTGCTTCTTTCCCACTCCGGGCATCATCTCCAGGCTGTGCATGCGGGTGGTGATAGGGGGGGCCTGGTTGAAGAAGTCCACGAAGCGCTTTTCATCGGCATCTATGATTTTTTCCAGGGCATTTTCAAGCTCTGCGACCCCGGAAGAGGTCAATTCATTCTTCTTTATTCTTGCCCATGCCAGAATCTGTGTCTTTTCATTAAGGTCTATGGTGTCCCCGATTTTTGGCTCTTTGCCTTCCATGGGGACCGCAAGGGCCAGGAAAAGCTTGGTTTTGGTCAGCACATAAGCCAGTGGCATGGCGGCATAGCCTCCCCGGCTTACCCTGATATTGCGGTTTCTCAACTCTCTCTCAGCGTCAGACGAAATATTCAAGGGAGTTCCTTTCTGCACTAAATCCAAAACAATGGCCTGGTCCATAGCATCACCTGTATTTGGCCAGAATTTCAAGAATTTTCTGGATGTTCTCCTTACTCAAGGTCACGGTTTCTTTGGCCATGATGGCTTTGACCTCGTCAGCATTCAGGGGCATGAGGTCCAACAGCTTCATGATGTTATGGTCCTTGAGGCGCGGGATGTCGGCCTTCTGAATTTCCTTGATGGCTTTTTGAGTGTCACCCCAGTTTTGTGTGGAAAATTTGTCAACGTACTCTTTGGCCAGCTTCTGCTCATAATTCCTGTTTTTCAGCTTGGCCAGCTCCTTCTTGGCAAAGCTTAGGGTAACCGGCTGTTTGTCAAGTACGTCACCGAACATTCTTATTTCACCTGCCTTAAATGAACCGGGTGGCTGGTTATTAGTTTTTCCATGTTAACGTCTTTGATTTTGACCAGATAGGACCTACCCCGTTTTTCCGCCACCCTCCCCTTAACCCCCTGAAAGCGGGGGTGGGGCATACCCTCATGGACGGCGGGCTCAATCACAATCTGCACCTGCTCCCCTTCCTTGAACTCCTTGAGTATCCGGTTGGTGGGGGGCATGCCTCGGACTGTCTTGCGCATTTTCTGCCTGCTTCTATTCCTGAAGCCTTTGGTTCTTGATGCCATGTTTATCGCCTTTGAATATGACCACCTGCCGGGTTTCGGTGTCCACCGTGGCGAAGCTCGCCCCAGTGACCTCACCGCCCCCTCTGCCTCCTTCGTCGGCACTGGCGTCACCCGCGGTGCCGCCGCCCCAGGCTCCAGTGGCTGAACCCGGGTTTATCACCACCACGCCTCCCTCTTTAAAGGTTTTGCAGGCGTGGGTATGGCCACAGACCAGGAAATCATGACCCTCCGCGTGTCTGGCCAGGGCCCCGTAGGCCCCCCTGCCGAACTGGTGGCCGTGTATCAGCATAAATCTCAAACCGTCAAAATCAAGACTCAATTCCCCCGGCAGGCCCATGTCCACCGGGTCCATATTCCCTCGCACCGCATAGACCGGGGCCAGCCTTTCAAGCAGGAGCAGGACAACCTCCTCGGTGGCATCCCCCGTAAAAAGTATCCTGTCCGGCCTCAGCTCCATCAGTTTTCCCCAGACCCAGTCCGGGAGCCTGTCGGCCCTTTCAGGGATGTGGGTGTCCCCGAGACAGGCGATGAGCATAGCCGTCCAGACGGCCCGCATTAATAAAACATTCAAAAAAAGAAAAAATCAAAAGGTCCAAAGCCCTAAAGCTTCGGGGAATTATCATTTCTTCTTTTTGTCGGCCATTGGAGTCACCTCCAAAGCAGGCTTGGTTCCGGGGCTTAAAATGAAGTGTGCGTTTTGGGCAATTACAGGCCCCTCTGAATTCCGAGCCTGCAGACGCCGCCACCTGCGGTCCACCCGGCAAGTGCCTTTGTCGCATCAAGCAGTGAAAGCTTTTAACGCCAGTCAGCCACCCCCTGTGTGATGACGCCGTCCCAGTCTGACTGGTGATGACTGATGGGCGATCTGAAGCTTTTTGAAAATCCGTAGGATGCCCTGCGGGGTAGCTTCACCAAAAACGCGTCATCCGCAGATGACGCGACGGGGGGCGCCCGAAGGCGCGGAACCAAAGAGGTTCCGATTAATTGATGGGCGTCCTGACCTTTGACCCCTGAAGGGATTATAAATCCGGAGCCTTCAACCTGCCATGCACGACCTGGTGATAGTAGGTGCCGGACCTGCCGGCATGACCGCCGCCATCTACGCCCAGCGTTACGGTATCCAGGCCACCCTGGTTGACCCCTCCCCGGGCGGGGTGATGGTCTCCAATTCGTGCATAGAAAACTATCCCGGCCTGTTCAAAAAGTCCGGCCACGAAATCGCTGCAGCCATGCAGGAGCAGGCCCGCGAGCTGGGGGCCAAGTTCATCAAAGACAAGGTCACCGAAATTCACAAAATCCCTGAAGGGTTTAAGCTCACTCTGGCCGGCTCCCCCCTCATCCAGACCCGCACCATCATCATCGCCACCGGACTGTCCAAGCGGCAGTTCACAGCCAAAAATAGTGAACGATTCACCGGGAACGGCAACGGCATTCACACTTCCATCAACGACTTGAAATCATTCACAGACCTGGAAGTGGCCGTGGTCGGTGGAGGGGACGCCACCGCCATCGTGGCTGTAACTCTTGCCCGCGTGGCCAAAGCCGTTCACATTATCTGCCGGACTCCGGAGCTGACCGTGAAACCCCGCAACCTGGACAAGCTCAGGGCCGAGCCCAAAATCCATCCGATTCTTGACCAGACCGTTGCCGAATGCACCGGCTCCGACCGGCTCGAGGCCGTCAAACTTTCCAACGGCCAGACCCTGCCAGTCCAGGCCCTGGTGGTTGAGACCGGCTACGAGCCCCGGCTGACTTTCCAGGCCCCGGGCCTGAACCTGAAGACCGACCCCGAAGGTTACCTCCAAGTGGATGACGGCATGGCCACCAGCGAGCCCGGGATTTTCGCGGCAGGAGACCTGACCACCGGTAGCAACCGGGAGCACCACATCGTAAACGCCGTTTCCGAGGGGGCTATCTCCTCGTCTTCCGCGAAAGCCTTTTTGAGGCAAAAGCTATCAGAACCCCTACGGGGTTCCAATACCTCCCCCTTTTTCTGAGGCAAAAGCTATAATTGCCGGCCTCCCTTTGCTGTTTAGGCGACCGTGGTGTAGTGGTTAGCATCCCGCCCTTCCAATCTTGGGATGGGAGAAGCCAGGCGATGACCCGGGTTCAAATCCCGGCGGTCGCAAACTTTTCCCCCTTGCCGTAGCTCGGGGCAAAAGTTTGATCAAAAGTGTCCCACCCGCTACAGCGGGCGGGACTGACGGAGAAGTGACCAACATGAAAAACATAAGTGCAAAACCCGTCGTTCACCGCCGGGCCGTAGCCGAGGGCCGACTTGAACTCAGTCAGGAATCGGCCGAGATGATACTCCAGAATGCAGTGGGTAAGGGCGACGTCCATCAGACCGCCAGATTGGCTGCCGTCCAGGCTGTCAAGGCCACCCCCGTCGTGGTCTTTGAATGTCACCCAATAACCATCACCAGTGTTGAAATCCACACCGAACTTAAAGACAGAACTTTTCTGGCCCGCGTTGCCGTGGAAGCCCTGGACCGCACCGGCTGTGAGCTGGAGGCCCTGAACGGCGTCCTGATGGCCCTGCTCAATGTCTGGGACCTGGTCAAGCCCTACGAAAAGGACTCACGGGGACTCTACCCCCTCACCCGCATCCGTGATGTCCGCGTTGTGGAAAAAACTAAAAAGGCCCCTGAGGAAAAATGAGGATGGGTTTTGGTTCCTGGAAGGCAAGCACCCTGCCCCGCAAATTCAGCATGAGTCTGAAAAGTGTGAACGGGTTTGTTGAATACAGCCGTGGCGGGAAAAAAGTGAATGTGATGGGCGACCTCAAACAGGTGGAGTCCGATCTGAGAATACTCCCCCGCTCCCCCATCAACCTTCCCGAACGCATAACTGACCACTACATGATTAATTTTCCCCTCACCATAATCCCCCCAGGTGGCCGGCAGGTGATTTTCATTCGACTACCTCTTGAAGTAGAGGTCCGCTACAAAGGCAGAGCCCTTGACTTCGTCGGCTTTGACTCGCCGTCTTTCAGCCTTTACGGCCCCGTGGATGGGGGTATCCTCACCCGCAACATCCGAGGCGAAATTGTGACTGACAGTTCGGGGAACCCCCCGAAAAACATGGATGGTCGCCACATGGTCATGCCCCTGCGCATCAAGAACTACACCTCCCAACTTCACCAAATCAACAAAGTGCTCATCAACACCCGTTACATGGACCTCTATTACAAAGGCCTTCAGGTGGCTACCGAGAAAATCAAAATGGACCTGACGGCCAAAGGGGTTCATGTCCGCTACCTCAACGAGACCCACTTCAAGGGCCTCCAGAAAATGTCGGGCGAAAGCCAGTTGCTCAAGAAAGAACAGAAAACGGATATGGAGTGGGGATTGTGATGATTGACCTGACCACTATCGACTGGGTGAATGTCGGAACAGCCCTGCTTGTAGCTCTGGTAGGTTACTTCATCTCCCGCAGAATATCGCGGGTGGCCGAAAGGGCCCTGGCGAAAAAAATGCCCGAAGGATCCGCCAAAAATCTTTCCCGTATCATTTATTACGTTTTCATTTTCGTCATGATCCTGTTCGTACTCACCCTGCTCGGGCTGAAAGTTGACAGCCTGCTGGTGGCGGGGGGAGTGATTGGGATGGCCATCGGCTTCGCCAGCCAGAAGACGGTTTCTAATTTCATCTCCGGTATCTTTCTTTACATAGACCGCCCCATGAACATAGGGGATTCAGTGAACATCGGGGGTTCCTCCGGAGTCGTGCTGGACATCACCCCCTTCAGCACCCGCCTCCGTTCCTGGGACGGGCCGGTGGTCCGCATTCCCAACTCCAAGGTATTTGATTCCGAGATAACCAACTACAAACAGACTGTCGCCCGCCGGGTGGAATACTCCCTCCGCATCAGTTATGACAGTTCCACCGACAAGGCAATCCAACTCATTAAGGAAGAGTTGGCAAGAGAGCCTTTTGTGCTGACCAGTCCCGGCCCGGACGTCCATGTTAGCAAACTTGGGGACTCTGCGGTGGAGATAACAGTCAAGTTCTGGACCCCCGCCCCTAAGATGTATGCAGTCAAGACCCGCATGCTCCAGAGAATTTACCAGACCCTGAAAAAAGCCGGAGTGTCCATTCCCTACCCGCGGATGGATATCAGACTGTCAAACAAGGTTAAAGGACGGTGATTCTCAGCAAAGGAGCCAGATAAAGGCTTCCCGGGCTGTTTGAAGCGTTTAGTGATGGAATGCTTTTAATATACCTCATTTAATATAAGCGATGAACTCTCGGCTCCGTTTCATCATCCTGCTTTCCCTTTTGTGTTCATTCTCACCCGTTTTTGCCCTCCCGGACTGGTGGAACGCCAGCTGGAGTTATCGCTACTGCATGGTGGCCGATACAGGGGCCTACAGCCGTGAGGACTGGCCTATTGAACATTCAGTCAATTTCACCTCGGTGCTCTGGTCGGAAGGCGACTCTTTACCCTTTGACCCGGATACCTTAAGAGTGGTGGAGCACAACACATCCACCGGGGCCGTCATTTACCAACTCCCCTTCCAGTTTGACATCATCCCAGGCATCTACAACGAAACCTACAACGCCGCGGGCACCATGGTTTTCATCATGAACGGCACCACCCCAGCTCAGACCAACCGTACTTACTGTTTCTATTTTGATACAACCGATAACCCCCTGCCTGCCGCCTCTTTCACCACCGGGCTGAACTATGCCCTCAACGGCGACCTGCTTAATGTGAATGTCTCCGCATACACCAATGACTCCGCCGGTCTGCGTTACTACATAGACACCAACCGCGAGGAGATGACCTCCGGCATTTACTACATGGAGGACTTTGAAGGCAACAACTTCTGGTCCACCCCTTCCGAAAGTGAACGCACCCTGATTTATTCACAATACTCCAACTCAACCGCCAACTTCTCATTCACATTTGAAAACCTGACTCTGGTGCATGCTGGACCCATCCGCCTGGTTTTTGAACACACGGGCAACGAAACCTTCTGGAATGAATCTGACGACCAGACTGAAGGCCGGATGACTGTAAGATATACCTTTTACTGGCTCAACCAGTGGATGAAAGTTGACCAGATTTACAACAACACTGCTACCTACACCATCACCCGTAATTCCACCGAGGCCGGAGCACTGGCCTTTGAGGCCAACCGTTCCCTTCTCAATTGGGTGAATGACGGCAACTCAACCGACCCCGGTTCTTGGCAGTGGACCGCCGCCGAATTCGCCAACTATCACGTGGGCATCATAAATGCATACGAAAGCATATCCAACTTTACTTCAGTTGACCGTCTCGGGACTACGGGTAAAATCGGTATAGAACTGGCCGAAACCGAACTTTCCGCCGGACAGGCCATTCATCAGACATCTGTCCTCCATTTCAACAGCATCCAATCTATTAAAGGCACTCCTTCCTCTCAACAAGTTCGGGATTTGAGCAGACGCCTCATCAGCCCCGAAACCCAGACCACCACCAGTTACGAAAAATGGAAAGTTCAGGTGCAGGCCAGCACCGACCACCCTGACTACAACCGCATGGAAAATGTGACTCTCCACCTGAACGCCACTTATGACTCTGGCAAACTGATAACCGCCGTGAATGCCACCATATTTTACCCGTCCGGTAGCACTGACCTGGTTTTGTGGGACAACGGCACTACTCCAGACCAGACCGCAGATGACGGTTTGTTCACAGCTCTTTACTCCCTCAATTCCACTTCACCCATGGGAATCTGGAATGTTACTATAACCGCATACGGCATAACCGGAAACCTGCTTAACCAGAGCAACACCTCCTTTACCGTTCATGACCGGTTCACTTCATGGATTGATATTGAAAACCCAATAGGTTTCATCAGCCGGAGAGTGAATGCCACTCTTTACGTCAGCAACTACCGCAATGACACCGCCTTCCCCGGGGCGGGCATCAGTTGTGAATGGAACGGCTACAACGACTACACCCTGACCGACAATGGTGATGGCACTTACGACTTGAATTTTACAGCCCCAAACCACTATGAGGTCTTCATCCTCAACTGTACCTCCTCCCTTAATGGCAATTATGGCGAGGCCCTGGAAAACTTTACCGTTTTGGAATACAACACCACCTTCGGGGTTGATTTTGAATTTGTTCCCCCCGGCTGGACGGCCGACAACCTCACCCTCTACCACAACCAGACTGCCACCCTGATGGCCAGCATCACCAATCTGGGCAACGGCACGGCGGAGGATGCTAATTTCACCTTCGCCATTCCGCCGGGCTGGAAGGCCAACACCACCTTTGTCCAGCTGGGCACGGTGGCCCTGTTGGAAACCGTTTTCATCCCCATTCAGGTGAATGTCACCAACGCAACCCCTGCCGGCAACTATCTCCTCAACGGCACGGTGGACTGGCTGAACTCGGATAACACCACCGACAGCCAGCCAGGCCAGACCACTTTGGTGGTGGAGCCCAACTCTTTGTTGGACCTTCTGGAGGAAGGGATTTCGGACTCGGGTAATTCTGGTCAGTGGAAGAGTCTGGCCAATCTCACTATTTTCTCATGGGGTAACCACCCCCTCTCAAATGTCACCTTCAAGGTTACAGGCCTTGACAACATGACTTTCAACTTCACTCCCTGGAGTATTCTGGATATGGCTCCCGGTCTGAACCAGACGGTGGAGGTCTGGCTGTATGTTCCCATTGACCATGAGCGGGGCGTCTTTGAAGGTCTGCTCAACGCCTCCGACCCCGGGGGCTCCTGGGACACCGCCAACCTCACTATAGAACTGCTGGAGACTGAGATGAGCGTGGCGGTTTCCCCCTCCCCCCTCCAGGCCCCCGCCACTCTCTGGTTTGACTTCACCAACTTCACCCTGGTGGTCAACGCCACCAACACAGGAGGCTCTTCAGCTATAGGAGCCAACCTGACTCTGGAACTGCCTTCGGCGTGGGCCACTAATTACAGCTCCAACACCGCTCCGTGTGGCGATGTTCTGCCCGGACAGACCTGCACTCAGGTTTTCAATCTGGGTATTATGCAGAGCCCCCCCGATATTTACGAGGTGGTGGTCAATGCCTCCTGGAGCAACCCCGGTATAGGCACCAAATTCAACACCACCGTCCTTGAAGTGAATGTGACCCCCAACCCCCTGTTCAACATCACCAACCCTTTTCTGAACGGGACGGTTTATCCCGGAGCCAGCACCAACTTCACAGGCTTCCGACTGGTCAATCTGGGCAACGTCCAGATTAATAGCACAGGAGTTTCCGTCACCGGTTTCGGGGCCAACTTTTCTTTCAGCTATGACCCGCTCTTTTCTTTTCTGGTTACCGGGACAGATACTATTATCTGGGTGAATGCCACTCTGGCCCAAGGCCACCCAGCGGGAGAATATGAGGGCACTCTTAATTTCACCAGCATCAACGGGGGATACCGGACTCGGCCCGTCAATATCAGTGTCCCCGTCTATCGCAAGTGGTATCTGACTCCGACCAACTGCACGGTAGCCGTCACCCAGGACACCGGCACCGTCTGCAGTGTGACTGTCTTCAACACAGGCAACGATGACCTGACTATCAACATCACCCCCTCCTCAAAAGACTATACTTATGTGAATGAAAGTAGCTTCAGTGTTTCCCCCTCAAAGTCCCACACCGTCCTCTTCAGCTGGGACTTCACAGGGGTGGAGCGGGATTTTTACAACATCTCCTATAATTTCAGTTCACCTCAGCCCGCCTTCCCCGGATGGCAATGGTTCAACATAACCATCCTGCCCTCTGAGCCCCCCGTCATTGAGATTTTCACTTCCTCCAACATCACCCAGCAGGCCTTCGGCAGTGTGGTCATATACGCCAATATCACCGACATGTCCAAACAGGGCCTGGCCGATATCACTTTGAGGGTGACCAAACCCGGCGGGGCGGTGGAACAGCACTCCATGACCTATTCACAAAAAACCGGCAACCACACCTATTTTTACTATGACAACTACCCGGGCAACTGGGCGTCAGGCCTTAACGTCACAGGCAACTATTATTTTGAGGTGCTGGTTACTGACAACCTGAACATCCCGGGCCAGAACTCAACCTCGGTCTATGTATATCCTCACCTCAACGCCTCAGTGGTTCCCACATTTGGCCTTTATTTTGCAGGGGAGTCGGTCTCCCTTTATCTGAAGTCCAACGACAACATAGGGGTTAAACTGCCCTCCAACTTCAGCTTCACTCTTCGGGACCCCGACGGTCTGCTCCGCATGAACCTGACGGGTGAAATTCTCAACGGCACCTACGAACCTGTGCCCTCATTCACTTTTCCCACGGACGCCCCCCTCGGCAACTACATTCTCAACCTGACAGCCACCTATTATGAGCCGGTGATTGGACAGTTGCTTACTCACACCTACACCCGCAACCTGCCCGTGGCCGAAAGCTATGATGGGGATTTTGAAACCAGCGTAGCCTGGTATCCCAACTCAGTCATGGACTTTTACCTCATGCTCTACACTCAAAGGTATATCGGCCTTCCGGACACTCTAAACCTGACTGTCTATGACCCTGCCCAGAACATTTACTTCACAGCATCATCTGGGTTTGACAAAGTGAGCCAGACCAATAACAGCGTCCTTTACCTGTATGACCATGCCATGCCCCCCAGCACGGCGGCAGGCTATTATCTGGCCGACATGACTGTCACCAAAGGGGGTCGCACCTTTAAGTTTCTGGACTCTTTCCGGGTTTCCTACGGTGGCCCGTATGACGTGGTTATCACCAAAATAAATGGGGAGGTCCCCCAGGGTGGTAAGCTCAACTTCACCGTTCTGCTCCAGAACATGGGTGATGTCAGCCAGGATGTTTTTCTGGACTATTGGATAACCAACTCGAACGGGGTGGTATATGCCAACCTCAGCAACCGCCCGGCTTACGTGGCGGCGGGTCAGAACCGGACCATTTCAGATGTAAGTCTGAACGTTCTTTCAACCCAACCTCTGGGCACATACACCCTCCATGTCAAAATGAGATATTCTCCTCTCCAGCCGGAGCTGGAAACCTCCGCCACCTTCCAGGTGGTGGCCCCTCCGCCCCCCGTTGTGACGCCGGAGGAACCTCAAATTTTACCCCCTGTAATTGCCGCCGTCATAAAACTGGACATCAAAAACAAGTTCCCAACCGAACTTTTCATGTCCAAAGGTTCGGTGGCCTATCTCACCGTGGAGGTTGAGAACTCAGGTAGCATAGACCTGACTGAAATCACCGCCTTCTTTGAAGGGGTGCCCACCAGCTGGTTTGAGGTCATCCGGGCCATCCCCTATCTGGCCCCCCGTTCCAAAGGCTATGTGGTGGTTCGGTTTTCCGTGCCCGGCTCGGCGGAGGCCAGAACATATGCCATGAAGATGAGGCTCATCTCCGCAGAAACGGAAAGCTACGAATACTACAAGCTGACGGTTTTCCGCACAGACCTTGAGGCTCTGCAGGCCCGCGTTGCCAACCTCAATTCCCGCATCTCCCAGCTTGAAACCCGGGCGGGGGAATTGGCTGCGTCGGGGGTGGATGTTTCCACGGCAATATCCCTTCTGCGCAAGGCCCGTGAAATGGTCTCGGCAACAGAGACCTACCTGTCGAAGGACCGCACCGTGGAGGCCATTAACGCCATCGCCGATATTGAGAGCACCCTTGAGGAGGTGGAATACCGCCTTTCCATATCATCACCTTCGGTTTTCAGGCCCACCATCCCCCGCGTCTCCCTTGAGGTCGTGCTGGCAGTCCTGGCAGTGCTGGCCCTCCTCCTGGTCATAGCGCTGGTCGGTGTCAAACTCACCAAGACCATGACCCGGGAACGGCGGCATGCGGTTGATCAACTGAACCGGACCATGAAGAAGAGGAGGGAGGTGGCCCCTTCATCTGACTTGGTGGAGCTTTTGCGTCAGCAGTACAAGGAAGGTTTAGTCTCCCGCGAGACCTTTGATGAACTTAAAGGTTTCCTGAAGTGAAGGGTTTTTGCAACCCCCAAAAGTTCGGTATTCCCTCCAGCTAAAGTTTTTTGAGGCGTTGCTTGGTCATCTGGG
>OMKS01000627.1_pt1 | contig 32699 bp, 31 predicted proteins | sample 1674721 | NCBI WGS metagenome assembly OMKS01 (sample SAMN06264996, study PRJEB25208) | sediment metagenome | isolation source: hot spring sediment | place: USA: California | collected 2014-09-02 | reverse complement strand
GTCGTGGTCGAGGGCTCAGGCGGCAAGGCCAGTGTCCACGTCTGGGGCAAATGCAGCCCGCAGGACTGCGACTGGGGATGGAGTAACTGCAACTCGTACTTAGATGGCCACCTTTCGACCCGCTACCGCGATGATATCGCTGTGCGCAACCTCACGATCACCATGCCCACCCCGGGAACGCTCAAGGTGCAGGTGCACACCCGCTTCATCGACGACAGCGACCGGGCCGACCAGGATGCGACCTATACGTTCCGGCGCGTATTCAAGCCGGTACAGCAGACACCCAAACCCATGGGCGGGTTTCAGGTGAAACCACCCGCAGATGAACCGACGGGTAAATATTAGGCCCTGGTTCCGGGCTCGTTTCAGCGGGAACGGCATGGTTCACGTGCGGCATCGTAATAAACCCACATTTTGCATTAGAGAAGGAATATACCCTGTGGGAGCGGCTTCAGCCGCGATTTTGCAGCTACCTGTGGAAATATTATCGCGGCTAGAGCCGCTCCCACAGAACAGGGTAAAAAAAGCAGAAGGTCAATCTATTGCGAATTTCGAAAGAACATAATCAGAAGGCTTATATTTACCGGTATCTCCCGGTAAATATAAATTGTTTTTCTCTGCGTACTCTGCGCCGCTGCGGTGACAATATGGAGAGAATTTTACGCCAGGGGGAAGATTGCAAATTTCACTATTGTGTCTTTGCGAGAAAATTTTGATGGTTCCGGCAAGATCCGGGGCAGGAAGACGATGATGAGAGAAAATAGACATGGTACTTTGTTTTCACGTTTTGAAATGTTGTTTTGGATCTGTCTGGCGACAACGTGGCTGTTGCTGATTCTGCCGGCAACTATGGTTTGTGCAGAAGACGACCCGATCTATGAGAAGTGCATCTCACAGAGCGATGACCCCGCACCGTGGTGTTATCAGCTGGAGGTAAAGCGCATCGGGGACCCGGACCTGTGCGAGAACATCCTGACCTACTGGCCAAAGGCAGATGGCGTCCACGGACAGTGCTACTATGAACTGGCGATCCAGAACAGGGATTGCGAGCTGTGCAAGCGAATAAAAGACGAGCAGATAAGGAAAATGTGCGAACTGGATGCATGTAAATAATCAGGGTGGATTCATGCTCCTGGAGGAGGCGTTATGAGAACAAAAGGATTGACCGGTATCTTATTCTTATGCGTGGCAATTGCCGTGGCGGTTTCGTCTGCACAGGCACAATCGCGGGCTCTCGCCCCTGCTTCTTCTGCGGGCATACAGATCACGAATCCTGCCGGGGGCGAATCCCTGGTGCTGGGCACGAACTACCCGATCCGCTGGAAGGCAGCCGGCGGGGTGGGCACCCTCAGCATAGCACTCTTTCAGAACAATACCTTTGTCGGCTTTATCGCAAAGGGCTATCCGGCCGGCAAAAGCGGATATCTCTGGCCGGTGGGGCGCCTGGTAAAAGGCATGCCAAAAGCCGGCAGCGGGTACACCATCGGTATTCGAAGCACCGATGGCAAGGTGGAGGCCTACAGCCCCGGAGCATTCAGCCTGACGGCCGCATCTTCGGCCGCAGCAACCACACATTCCGGGGTGGTGAGCGGACCTGAGGCAACGGCAAACCTGCCCGCCTCCTCGTCTTCAGGTTCTTCGAGTGCTTCCGCACCGATCAACACCCACACTGCTCCCCCGGGCAGTATCCCGCAGAGCGCAGTGACCCTCCAGGGTGCGCCGCTGGACAAAGGCACCTTTGTCCAGCGTACTGTGGATCTGCACTTTACCAACCCTGAAGAAGGTGTGATCTGGGAGAAGGGTCGCACCTATACGATCAGCTGGGACAAGGCAGGTGGCATCGGCTCGGTCAAGATCCGGCTCGATGACCTTTTGAACCGGACATCCCTGTGGGTATCGCAGGGCCCGGATCATGTCATCACCAATACAGGCACCTATCGCTACACCGTGCCTGCAACCCTTCCCGAGAGTGCCTTTGCCCTGCAGATCATGACCCCTGACGAAAGCTACACCAACAGGAGCAAACGGTTCTATGTCGGCCAAAGCGATACCGATCTCTTCGTGAAGGGTGCCAATATCGGGATACATCACACATGGCGCAAGTTCCCGTTTAAAGAAGATTATTATATCAAGGCGGAGATCTGGCTGAAGAACAAGGGCACAAGGGACCTGAACACGGTTAAGGTCGCCTGGCAGGTCGTTAAGGAACCCCTTGGACAGAATATTGTGCAGGGGGAGGAACTATTCACAAACATGCATCCGGACATCTGGTATAACAAGCCGTTGTCTCTCAAATATTACCACTTCCAGGTGGAAGCACTAGGCAGTACCACAGATCACATATGGGGAGAATTACAGGAGGGTGAACGCTATGTCCTGAAATTCAAGGCCGATCCGGGCAACACCCTGGGGGAGCTGGAACTGGTTCTGGACAACAACACCTACCAGACCGAGGTTCTGACTCCGGAGACTTACCAGCCTCAATGATATTATGTACAACTTTGCTGACGGCACTGATTTGCCAGGCAGCGCATTACAGCGGTTGCCGCGAAAGACGTACCAGTTGAGTGATAAGATCAGCACCATTGATATGTGATCTCATTGTTGTAAAGGAGTATTCCATGAATAAAAATATGTTGCTGGGCATCATCTTCCTGGCAGTTGGGATCGCGCTTGCGGCCTGGGGGTTCATGAACCTGTCCACGGCCATGGAAAGCAGGTCGTGGCCGACTGCCGACGGCAAGATTACCTCTTCGCAGGTGGTCAAAAAGGTCGAACGCTATACCGACAGCAATAATCGCCGTCGAAACAGGACCATCTATGAAGCCCAGGTGCGCTATGATTATAAAGTCGGCGGCCGTTCCCTCATCGGCAGCAGGGTCACCATGGCCGATTCCGGCAGCAGTTCGGAGAGCCGGGCTAAAAAGATCATCAAACGTTACCCCCCCGGCAGCGCCTGCACGGTATACTATAACCCGGACAAGCCTGCCGAGGCAGTGCTTGAGGCAGGCATCACCTTTGGAACGCTCATGATACCGGCTATCGGGGTTCTGTTTACCGTGTTCGGGTTCGCAATCCTTTTCCTGGGTCGAAAATCAGCCCCCGGCAGACAGGACTGAACGAACCGGCACGGATCCCGGTTTGTTCTTCTTAAAACTGGATATGCTGAATGCAGGTTAAAACAACATATCATACTGGAAATGGAGTAGACCATGTGGGAGCGGCTTGAGCCGCGATTGAGCGGAATATGGAAAAATATTTTATTGCCGCTGAAAGCCACTCACACAATTCTGGATGGATAGCAGAATTGGATGCACCCAGAGGTGCACCTGTAGGGCGAGGCACAGGGATGTGCCGAGTCACATAACAAGTTAATATGCAGGAATTTTGCACCATAATTGTTCTACCTGCGAAATGCGAATGAAAACATATCAGTTTTTCAATGTGATAATAGCGGCACGGGGGAAAACGCTATGACATTACATGATCACTTACTTTTTTTCTCATTTCTACCGGCATACCGGCATACCTTGTTGTAAAACAGGGCATTTTAAGTATAATACTATTCCAGGGTCACAAAATGGGCAGCCCTGTTGAACGAGAACCCTGCGGATAAGTGCCGCGAGGGCGAATATATATTTTGAGGAGATCGCAAATGAAAAGAGCACTGCTACGTAACCGGTTTGTCATTCTTATCATCCTGATTGTGTGCACCTGCCTGCTTGCCGGGTGGGGATCTGGCCCCAAGCGGGACGACTCTGAAACGACGAAAAAACTCGAGAGCCTTCCCCGGGCAAAAGGCCCGCGTCCGGTGGTGACGATCTACGAATTCCGGTCTTCGGTGCCCGAGGTATCTGCCGCCGCGGCAACCGACATGTTCACAACGGCGCTCATCAAATCAGGCTCCTTTGCCGTGGCCGAACGTCAGCGGCTCAACGACGGCGTCATGAGGGAAAAGCAGATGAATGCCCAGGGTATGACCTCGGGCAATTCAGCAAACCAGCAGCTCGCCGGCGCCCAGTATATCTTTGAAGGCACCGTCAGCGAGGCCAACCCTGAAGAGAGCAAGACCGGCCTTGGCGGCGCATTCAAGGGCCTGGGGCTGGAGACAAGTGGCCAAAAGGCCAACCTCGGCCTGGATGTTCGGGTGGTCGATGCCAGTACCGGGGTGGTCCTCGATGCAGTCAACGTACGAAAGCCTGTCAAGCAGGGCGGCTTCTCGGTCAAGGGAGTCGGGGCCTTTGCCCAGAAACTGACCAAGAAGGGCCTTGACGGTGCCGATGCAAGTGTTGCCCACGAATCAAAGGAAGGGATCGACCAGGCGCTGCGGGCATGTATCGAGCAGGCTGTCTACGAGCTTGTAAAACGCTACGGGGGGTAGGCATTGAAAAAACTCTACTGCATGGGTCTGTGCATGCTTGCCGCAGGCCTGCTGGCAACTCCTCCGGTACGGGCCGCCGCCCCCTGGGAGTCACGCTGGCACGTGGTGGAACTGATGCTCGATTCCCGCCCCTATCCCGGCACCATTCCCTACCGCAACTCATGGCTCAACACGAGTCACCACATAAGCGGGGGGTATGCCGTACTGTACAGTATCGAGCTGATCCCCGGCGGATACTACACCCTGGGGCTGTCCTGCCCGTCTTATGCCAGGGACATGGCCGTGGTGCTCTTCGACCGATGGCCGGGCTCGCCCGGGGCCCGCATGGTCACCCTGCCCATGGGTCCGCTGGTGCGCACCGGTACAACATCGCTGGAGTACCGCTGGAACCTCGGCATCGCACCACAGAGCACGAGCACCCTGCTCTACGTTTCGGTCGAAGGCCGGCCGTCAGAGCGCAAACACCTGGAACTGCCGCATACGGTCTTTGTCCGGTCCACCCCGACAAAGCCCTCCTCGCGAGTTGGCCGGGGTATCACCTATCTCCAGGGGCCGCAGAATCTCGTACTGACGGGTGAACGCGAACAGGTAGCCTACCTCGTGCGCAAACCCGAGGTCGAGCCCGTGGCTGAAGCCGGAACCACATCCATGGTGATGGCCATTCCCGGCGACCTGGTGCACAATGGGTGGTTTAACCAGGGCCTCAACTACTGGAAACCGCACCGCAACTATGAGGTCAACCAGGATGTCAGCAGCTTTTCGCTCGACAAAAACGGGCTTCGTATCTTCAGTACCATAAGTCACGAGCGAGAAGGCCTCGTACAGCTCATCGATGCAGATGTGAGCGATGCCGACACGCTGATCCTGCGGGCCGATGTACGGGTCGATTCCCAGGCCCTGGGAGGGACCGGCCCTGATGGCCGCCAGGCACCGATTGCGATCGCCGTCGGCTACGAAGCAGATACCGGTGAGAAATCCACAGGGCAGAATATCTTCTGGCAGGGGTTCTACTGCCTGGACCCGCAGGAACCCAATGTAAGCGAAAACGGACAGAAGGTGCCCCAGGGGCTGTGGTACCGCTATATTGTCAACCTCATGCAGATCGAACCTAAACCCAGGCATATCAGATTCATCGCCCTGGAGGGTTCCGGCTGGCCTGGGCGGGATGGCTGGATCACGGATGTGCACCTCATCATGAAGAAGACAACCCCTGATAACCCCGGCGAATAAAGATTCAGATTGACCCGATCTCAAGGAGACAGGAGAACAAAAAGATGAAAAGATATGCACTTGCACTACTGCTGGTCATGTTCATGCTGGGAGGAAACGCCCTTGCCGGTCCTCTTGACCGCATGAGTGAACCGCGAACCAACCCGGCTGTGGACGATATGCTGCGCATACCGGGTGTGGTTGGCCTGAACCGGAGTGAAGCTCTCATCACACTGCAGCAGGCAGGCCTGAACCCCGTGCTCAAAATCGTGCGCAGCGGGAACAGCGAACTGCAGGGCATGGAAGGCAAAGTGATCGAGCAGAGCCCCAATCCCGGCGGTGTCGCCATGATCGGTTCCAGCGTCACGGTCAAACTGTACCTGCCGCCCGGATACGAGGAGCCGGCCGCCGACACATGGCAGGACGACCCTTACCAGGACCAGTACGGGACCTATGACGACCAGTGGCAGGGAGATTCGTACGGCACGGATCAATCCGGGGATTACCAGGAATGGAGCGATACCCCTCAATGGCCGGAAGAGGACAACTCAGGCAGCCAGTGGCGCTGGCAGGGACCGGTCGATACACAGGACAATGCTACGGGCGAATTCACCCCGGCTCCTGTCAAGCCGAAGGAAATGCAACCCTACTCACCGGAAGAAAGCCCTGAGAAGGACAAGCTCATTCCTGTTCTCAGGCCAAAGCCTCTACAGCGTGCACAGTAAGGATCACTGCATTGTCAGGAGGACATATGATGAAATTGTCCGCACAATCTGCTTGGCGGAACTGAGGAGCTGTTATGGAAACAATACCATTCATTGTGGGGGCCGTCATGGCGATCTTTTCCGTGGTCCTGCTGCATCGCGCAAAAAAGGACTGGGGTTATCACAAGCTTGTTAAGGGAATCAGCCTGTCTCCCATCAGGCATATCCAACCCGGAATGTGCCTGGTGGAAGGGGTCGTGGAGAGCGAAGAGACCATTTTGACCCCCTACACCAAAACCCCATCGGTCTGGCACAGATGGAAGGCCACGGCGCAGCAAGAACTTCGAAAAAATACAGCCGAAGAGTCACTCTCAACAGGAGAACAGGGATGCCCCTTTGTGCTGAAAGACAGCGCAGGCCGCATCACGGTAGAGCCAGAAGGCGGCACTGCCATCTCCTATCCCCACAACCGCGTCCTGAAATCTTTAAGCAACAAGTTCACCGGAATCGGGAAACGCATACACAAGATGAAAGAGATGGACGAGAAGCAGTATGGCCCTGGAGAGAAAAAACCCTTTTTCCGCAAACTGGAGCAAGAGGCCCCTCTGGACATCCCCGACGACCTGGTGGAGATTGTCCCGGGCTCGGACGAGGCCAGACAGGCCTTACGCAAATATTACGAATCATGGGTTGAGCCCGGAGACCGCGTCTTTGTCCTGGGTACCGTATCAGTGAAAAGCGGATGGAAGAACCTGTGCATCACCAAGGACTCCGGGGCACCGCTCATGCTGTCGAACCACTTGGACGACCTCTCTGCAGGAGAGTTTTACAAGGGATTTATTGTACAACTGCTCTCCGGTGTGATCCTGGCAGTGATCAGCATCTGTATCCTGGGCTACTCTTTCGGTATAAGTTTATAACCCTTTAAGAAAGGAGAACAATATGATCAATAAAATGTTTATGATGGTTGCTGTATTCTCGATCACCCTGTGCCTGGGCTCTGCCTTTGCAGCAGGTCCGAACATGAAACCCGGCAAATGGGAGATCACCACGCTCACAGAGATGCAAGGCATGCCCATGAGTATGCCGGCAGTCACCCACACCCAGTGTATCACCGGAGATGAACTCATCCCCCAGAGCCAGGAGGCCAACCAGGAATGTCAGGTAACGGACATCAAAACCTCAGGCGATACGGTTTCCTGGAAGATCGTCTGCTCGGGCGCCAACGGCGGTATGGAGGGAACGGGCGAGGTCACCTACAAAGGCGACACCATGGAAGGTACCATGGATATGGTGATCCAGGGTGCGGGCATGCAGGTCAAAAACAAGATCAGCGGGAAACGTATCGGCGACTGTGACTGATCCGGCGCGATCATCATTGATAGAGAAATCCGCCATTGCCGGGGGGATCCTTCTTCCCTGTGGGATTCCCCGGTACCCGCAAGTTGCCGACCCGGTCAGATTGCCGTATGATTATGCATGGCGAATAAAATTAGGCAGGAGGAAGACCCATGAAGCATGTCAAGGTATTATTCTTTTGTTTTCTCTTGATTATCTTTGCTGTTTCGGTTCGTGCGCAGGAGACAAAAGAGCATCCCCTTATCCGGCCGTTCCCCGGATCGGTTCTGGCCGGGAACATGTCGAAACATAATAACTTTGATGCCTTTGACTTTTATTATTTAAACGAAAAAACAAAGAAACGCGAAAAGAAAACCATAAAGGGCGAATATTGGAAACTTCTGTATGAAGTGCGTACAAAATCCGGCCAACGGGTTACAAACATCTCCACAGAGGAGTTCCTTGAAAACTACAGAGTAGCCGCAAAAGAAAAAGGCGGGCAGGTTGTCTGGGAAGACAGAGGTGTGGTTGTGCTTACCATCCCCCGTGAAGACGGCGGCATAACCTGGCTTCAGGTTCAACCCTCGGCCAATCTGGGGCAACAGTATCTGCACATTGTTGACGAAAAGCCGTTTAAAAAATCATTGACCTTCGGCCCGGCCGAGATGAAGGAAGCCCTGGACGCCGACGGCCGTGTCCGGCTCTACGGCATCCTGTTCGATGTTGACAAGGCAACCCTTAAAGAAGAGTCTGTCAAGCAGCTGCAGCACGTGGTAACGCTCATGAGGGACAATCCCGATCTCACACTCGAGGTGCAGGGCCACACAGACGACCAGGGCGCCGACGACTACAACCTGAAGCTCTCGCAGAGCCGGGCGGAAACCGTTGTGGCCTACCTCGGACTCTTCGGGATCGATGCCGGCCGGCTTGCGCCGAAAGGCTATGGTGAATCCAAACCGGTAGAGCCCAATACGACCGAGGAAGGGCGGGCAAAAAACCGGCGTGTGGAGCTTGCAAAACAGGCTGCAACCGTGAAATGAGCAGCCCCATAAATGAACTGCCTCACGGCAGGCTTACGGGGAAAAGCTGATAAATTGATATCGCCTCGGCAGAAAACCGGGGCAACCCTATCAAAATAACCGGGATTAAAGGATTTTACCCATATTTTCAGTTGTAGATGGAATACCCCTGTGGGAGCGGCTTTAGCCGCGATTGTTTTTCTTCTGGATACATCAAAATCGCGGCTTAAAGCCGCTCCCACAGAAAAAGGTCATGACCAACTAATAGTATCCACAAGATTATTAACTGCAGAATCCGGGTTTTATACTAGCGATATACAGCTCAAGCTACGTTCTACAGTCTGCCTGCGACTGCCCTGTCTTTAAGTTCCAGATACACCTCAAGTGTCCTGCTTTTCGTTTCATCCATGCTTTTGCTGTTGTCTATGACGATGCCCGCATAGGCCTTTTTGTCCTCGATGGACATCTGGGAACGGATCCTTGCCAGGGCGGCCTCTTCGGATATATTGTCGCGGGCGAGGAGTCTTTCTATCTGGATATGCTCGGGGACATACACCACAATGACCTCATCCATGTCCCTGTAGCCGCCGGTCTCGATAAGAAGGGGAATATCGACAATCACCACCGAATCCGGCGAACTATTCTGAAGTATTGAGATCTTCTCATGAATCTTTTTAAAAACAGCAGGGTGGACAATACTGTCGAGCACGTCTTTTTGCGCCCGGTCATTAAAGATGATATTTCCGAGGCCTGCCCTGTCAATCTGCCCGCCGTCAAGGAGCACCTCTTTCCCGAAATGAGAGACTATCTCGTGCCAGGCAGGCATACCTTTGTGCACCGCATCGAAGGCTATCCTGTCCGCATCGATAAACGCTGCGCCGGCTGAGCGGAAAAAACCGGCCACGGTTGATTTTCCTGTTGCTATTCCGCCTGTAAGCCCGGCAATGACCATGATTTCCCCCCTATGAGCGAAAGATTCCTCCCGGCGGCATCACCATCCCTGCGGTATGAAAAAAACTGCCCGGGATGACATGAGGTGCATACATTGACATTGTGCACCATATGATTCATCAGGCCTGCTTCAAGACACTGGGACAATGCCGCACCTGCTAAATCAAGATACATGGAATGTCCTGCATGGATAACCTCTTCTGTCCCGATGGCATCGACAACATTTCTGCCCACTTCGTAGCAGCAGGGCCCGATGCAAGGACCGATACCCGCATGGATCTTTGTGGCCCCAAAAGAATGCATATACTCGATCCCTTTCTTGACAATACCCTTTGCCAGGCCTCTCCATCCCGCATGTACGGCACCGATAATGGGCATGTCATCCACCCATAACAGAACCGGCACACAGTCCGCAGTACGTATACAGAGCACAACATCGCTATCACGGGAGATGATACCGTCAGCTGAAGGGATATCATCCGGGGCAAGCTCTTGTGCAAGGACAATCCCATCGGAATGAACCTGGTCCAGTACATATATCCTTGACCCCGGGAGAAGTTCTCGCAGTCTTGCTCTAACGGTTTCAGGGCTGATTGAAAGCCCTTCGCTGATTTCCCTCGTACAGTATACACCCCTCATATCGTGAAATCTTATATCCCATTTTCTGCCTTATTTACAAGACAGTCTATCTTCCAGGCACAACCCATGAACCCACGGGGTGGATCAGAGAAGTATAACTCCATACAACAACATAAACTGCACGACAACTCCACACCCGGTGAGATATAAGAAACCGGCCCAGGGCCACTCCTACTGTACAATGCCGCTGGTGTCTGATAAAAAACATGGGTTATCCGGATGAAAACTGCAGGGTTGATAATATCGAACGGATATCATCCAGCTCTGAGAATCAAGCGTTTGACGCTTGACAACAAATATCATGGTATGTAATTACTAACACCCTAAAATAGCAGATTGGGGTAATTGATGAAACGCACATTTCAACCACATAATACAAGACGTAAGCGTACGCATGGTTTTCTCGTCCGTATGCGCACTAAGGGCGGCAGAAACGTTATCAGTCGAAGGAGGGCCAAGGGACGTAAACGTTTGGCTGTATAATGTCAGACGAGAGATTTCCCAAAGGTGAGCGGCTGAGGAAACGAAAAGATTTCTTACGGGTTGATGCAAAAAAGACACACAGAATACTTACGGAACATATTATTATCCTGGCTGCTCCAAACCCGGAAAGGCTTACTCGTATTGGCATCACGGTGAGTAAAAGGATTGGAACTGCTGTAAAGAGAAACAGGTATAAAAGACTCTTTCGGGAAATTTACAGAAGGCATAAAGAGCTCTTTCCATCAGGGTATGACTTTGTCCTTATAGCCAGAAAACCGGACAACAGTGTGCGCCATGAAACACTTTTTCAAGAGATATCGAATGCCTTAGGGTCGCGCACATGGTGAAAAAGCTGGTTCTTTCTCTTATACGATTCTATCAGAAGGCCATATCTCCGGGTTTTCCGAGATCGTGCAGATTCTGGCCTACCTGTTCCGATTATGCAATCGAGGCCATCAATACCTACGGCCTTGCAAAAGGCCTCCTGAAGGCATCCTTTCGGGTGATAAAATGCAATCCTTTCCACCCCGGCGGCTATGACCCTGTATAGTTCATCATTCAAGGAGACTTGATTACATGGAAAAGAAGACATTACTGGCAATTATCATATCGATTGCAATATTGCTGATCTGGGATCTGTTTTTTATTCAGCCCAGAGTTGAAAAGGAATCCGCCGAGGTTGCCACGCAGGAAGAGCCCCCGGACGTCAAACCCGCTTCACCTGTCCTTGAAATAAACAAACCTGAAAGTTTACCTGTTTTAACAGAAGATGGAGAATCCATTATTATGGAGACCCCTCTTGTACGGGCCGTATGGAATACCAAAGGCGGCGGACTCACCTCGGTCAAGCTCAAGAAATACACAGAGACCATCGAGGAGGACTCCGAGCTTGTCGATATCGTAAAAACACCGATGCCTAACCTGAGTCTGAGTGACAAGTTTCATGATAATGACCTCCTCTATCAGGCGTCCCTTACCGGGACAGTATATTCCGAAGATAGACCAATCAGCCTTACCATGAGCGCCCAGGCGGCAGACGGGGTCGTCATAAATAAGATATATACCCTCGATCCCGAATCATACAGCATCAATTATTCCACAATAATCGAAAACAGCACCGACCAGAGGCTGGCACTGAATATCTCGATGCAGATGAACGATATCTATCCCCTGGACGGCAAGGGAAGTCAGTACATATTCGAAGGCCCGGTCCTCCTCAACGACAAACGCCTGGAAGAGTTCAAGATCTCCAAGGTAAAGAAGGTCGGGGCATACCGGGAGTTTTCCGGAGAGGTCAAATGGTTCGGGTTTGAAGACAAATACTTCCTGAAGACTATCATCCCGATTGATCCCCAGGAAACGTCAGTCACCATCAGACGCTTAGATGAAAACACCATCTCGCTTTATTATGGAACCCTGACCGCAGAGATCGATCCATTTTCCCGTTATGAAAAGGAATACCTGATATTTATTGGTCCCAAGAAACTTCAAACACTAAAGGCAACAGGATACGGGCTCCGAAAGGCTCTTGATTTCGGCTTTTTTGATATCATTGCAAAGCCGATGCTCATGGCAATGGAATGGATATACTCCTTAACGCACAGTTACGGGCTGTCCATAATCCTGCTTACAATCATAATCAAGATCTTCTTGTACCCCTTAACCCTCAAGAGCTTTACCTCCATGAAAGGACTTCAGAAAGTACAGCCGCTCATGAAAGAGATCCAGACGCTCTACAAGGACGACAAACAGAAGATGAACCAGGAAATGATGAAACTCTATTCCGAGCACAAGATCAATCCAATGGGCGGATGCCTGCCCATGCTCCTGCAGATACCCATACTCTTTGCGCTGTACAAGGTCTTTTTCTCTGCGATCGAACTACGGCATACACCTTTTTACATTGTCGGCACATGGCTGCCGGACCTTTCCGCAAAAGACCCCTATTTCATCACCCCCATTCTCATGGGAGCAAGCCAGTTCATCATGCAGAAAATGACCCCGCAGACAGGAGATGCGACCCAACAGAAAATAATGCTCTTCATGCCCGTCTTTTTCACGATCCTGTTTTTGAGTTTCCCTTCAGGGCTGGTCATTTACTGGCTGATAAGCAATGTGCTTTCAATTCTGCAACAGGCCTATATTAACAGGAAAGACGCATAGGAGATCCGGAACATGAAAGAAGAATACACTGAATTTGAAGCAAAGACAGTAGATGAAGCCATTGCCACGGCAATGCGGACTCTTGGATCAACCTTTGAACGCCTCGATATCAAGGTGATCTCTGAAGGTTCAAAGGGTTTATTCGGCCTTGTAGGCACAAAGACCGCTAAGATCCTGGCAAGACCCGTATCGGATCAGGCCGGTGCTTTACCCGAGCCTGAACTGGACGAAACCCCCTCATCCCCACATCAGGGCATGGAGCCAGAAATCCGGGAGAATACGCCTGTTCCTGAAAAGGCGCCAATGATCATTTCAGAGCTTTTAAAGCGCATGGATATATCCTCGGAGATAAAGATACGTGAAGACGGCATCATAGAGATCATCGGCGACGGATCAGGTCTCATAATCGGCAAGCGCGGAGCTACACTGGACGCACTTCAGTTTATCGTCAACCGGATCTTGAACAAGGACAGATCGGAACCCGTCTATGTAACAATTGATACGGAGAGCTACAGACAGCGACACATGGATCATCTCAGGTCAATGGCATTCAAGATGGGTCAGAAGGCCCGTAGTACCGGCCAGTCGGTATCCTTAGAAAGGATGAACCCGTACGACAGGCGTATTATCCACCTTGCCCTGAAGAACGACAGCCGGGTTAATACAAAGAGTATCGGTGACGGCACCTTCAAAAAGATCGTCATCGTACCAAGGAAGGCATCGAAATAGACACGGATACGATCTATGCAGAATCCTCGCCAAAAGGATATGGCGGGATAAGCACCATAAGGATCAGCGGGGTACAGACCGTAGAGATCCTCAGAAGAATTACCCTGTGTGATGTCTGGCCCCCACATAAACAGATCTTTACTCATCTTTATGATCAAGACTCTTCATTCATGGACCAGGCCATGGCAGTATACCATCCCTGCCCGCATTCCTATACCGGTGAAGACTCGGCAGAGATACACTGCCACGGCAATCCCGTTGTGGTTGAGCGGTTGCTGAATGTCATCGGTTCAACCCATCTGGCAAGATGTGCTGAAAAGGGCGAATTCACCAAAAGGGCATTCCTGAACGCAAAGATCGACCTCCTACAGGCAGAGGCAGTGGGAGCACTAATCTCCGCAGGCTGTGCAGCTGGGACTGAAATGGCCGGTTCAATCCTCGACGGCGGACTGTCCCGCGATGTATTGGCGATCAGCGATGCACTTACCCATGTTCTCGCAGAGATCGAGGTATCATTCATTAACGAGGATATGGATCTGAACAGTACATCGGTACTTGTTGCTCTCTCGCCCCTGATTGAACAGATAGATGAACTTCTCAAGGGCCAGGATACTGCCACGAATCTGTACAACGGGATCTCCACTACTATCGCAGGGCTGCCGAATGCAGGAAAATCCTCATTATTCAATGCAATACTCGGATATCCAAGGGCCATCGTACATGCCGAGGGAGGAACCACAAGAGATATCATCCGTGAACGCGTGACCATCAGCGGCATTGATTTCATCTTCCACGATACAGCCGGTATCAGGGAGACCTCTTCGGGTCCTGAGCGCATAGGAGTGGAAAAGACCATTGAAAATCTCAGGGCATCCGATATCGTGCTCTATGTAGTGGATGCGCGAAAGGGGTTGCAGCCGGATGAGAACCGGTGGCTTGATCTCGGAAAAAAAACCATCATCATCATGAATAAGATCGATCTTCTCGACAGTGATAATATGCACGGCAATACACAGGATACCGTATGGATTTCGGCCAAGCATCATACCGGAATAGACAAACTCACATCAGTGATGACTGAACAGTTTTCCAGCGGTCTTCCAAGGATATTCATCCCTCGCCATGCCTATCTCCTGGGAAAGGCACGCGACCTTCTCAAACAGGCCAGCGAATCAATAGAATCAGGGCTGACAGTGGATTGCGTGAGCATTGACCTGAAAAGTGCCGTGCATTCTCTCGAGGAACTTGTCGGAAAAGAAGCGGATGACGATATTCTGCATACGATATTCTCTCAATTCTGTGTGGGGAAATGATGCAGAAAGATATTCATCGCTGGATCGAGGAGATCAGACGATACAACCGCCTGCTGCATCTGGTGAGTGAGAACATGATCGGAGACCTTGAAGATAACGTTTGCAATACCATGAAACTCCTTGAACATATTCATGAACCGGCCATCGCCGATCTTGGAAGCGGATCGGGTCTGCCTGCCATACCCTACAAGATCATGTATCCCGAATCATCGGTTACCATGATTGAACGTTCACAGAAAAAATGCACCTTTCTAAGACATATTATCGATACATTGAAGCTCGAAGATATCTTCCTGATCGAGGAAGATCCACTGACAGGGGAAACCAAGCGCTTTGATGCACTGATGTCTCGTGCCTTTTCACCCCTGATGACGCTTGGCAGACTCGCAATAAAAACAGCCCGACCCGGTTCACGCCTTTACTATCTCTATACCGGCAGGCATAACCCCCTTCAGAATCAACCGTTTTTCCTCATCAATCACCTGGAACACCAGTTCAATAAATATACCATGAACCTTGACATCTATGAGATCATCTCTCGACAATAGGGATCTTCTTGGTGCTGGAACGTTTGAGCTTGGGCAGATTGATCCGAAGCACCCCGTCTTCGAGTTTCGCATCCACCTTAGTGACATCAACCACATCGGGGATATTGAAAGATCTCCTGAAGGACCCGTACTGCCTCTCTATCATATGGTAGCTTTCGGCCTGATCCTCATGAGAGTATTGCTTCTTTCCGCTCAGGGTGAGCACACCGTCACTCATATCGAGGATGACATCTTCGCGTTTTACTCCGGGCAGCTCGGCCTTTATCGTCAGGGACACATCGTCTTCAAAAATGTCCACATGGGGTATCCACTGACCAGGTGTCTTATAGATACCACTGTCACGGACACTTTCATCGAATACCCTGTTCATCCTGTCCTGCAGATACAAGATGTCTTTCAACGGATGTCTCCTCTCACTGCTCATATCTTATCACCTCAGGACATCATGAATTCCATGTCACCGCAGAGATCCTTCTTCAGTTTCATCTTGATATTGTTTTCGATCTGCCGCACCCGTTCCTTGGATATACTATACTGCCTGCCAAGATCCTCGAGCGTAAGGGGATTATCCGTCATAAGCCTCTGCCTGACAATCTCCTGCTCACGTTCAGACAGTTTTTCCAGTGATCGATGTATCTGTGTTTTTACATAAAAGGCCCTCTGCGATTCCATCACCTTGTCTTCAGGGTTTGCCCTTGTATCTGCCAGGAAATCCATAAAGCTTGCATCGCCTAAGTCTGTCACGGGACTGTCAAGTGACTGATCACGGTTGGAAAGCCTTGATATGATCTCTTCGACCTGCTCGGGATTTGCATCGAGATGGGCGGAAATGGCCGCTGATTGTCCATTGAGATTCTCGTCTACGACATCGGCTTCTGCCGAAAGCCTGTTCAGACCATAAAACAGCCTCTTCTGGAGTTTGGTCGTACCGAGCTTCACCTGAGAGAAAAACCTCAGGATATAGTCATGAATCATTGCCTTTATCCACCAGACGGCATAGGTCATAAGCCGATATCCCTTGGACGGGTCAAATTTCTTCACAGCGACCATCAACCCTATGGTGCCTTCCTGTACGATATCCTCCAGAGGAAGACCATAACCGGTATAATTCATGGCTATACGCACAACGTTGCGCAGATTTGCAGTGATAAGAGACTGTGCTGCGCTTATGTCATTATCATTCTTCAGCCGCCAGGCCAGATCCATCTCTTCCTCTTTACTCAGGACAGGAAATCCCTCGAACCTGCTTATCAGCTCTGAAGCACTATTGTTTTGAACAACTGGTAACGTCATAATATTAAATCTCCTTTACTACTATCACTTCAATATCGTCAAGTATCGGTTTTGTAAATCCGATATTTTAGATGAAAAAAAACATTGAAGGGTTCATAGAATCCATGTAAATAAGTATAATTCAGGGGTTAATGTGCTATCATGAGATCAAGGGCTGTCATCATAGTGATTATTGCGTTGTCCGCATTGTGCGGATGTTCACACACGTCAAACAACGTTGGCAAGCCATCCGATTACCTGCCGGGAAAAAGTATTCCAGAGACTGTTGTTATTACCCCTCAGATCGATCTCAGCATTGAAGCACCTTCAGTCATAAAGATGCCGCCGGACACTCTCAACGAACAGAGCCCACCTGCTGTCTACGGCATCGACTTCGAAGATAATTACAAGATCCAGCAATGGGTCACCAGGCTGACGAGAACCAACCAGAAGTATTTTCAGGAAAACCTGTCCAGATTCGACTCGGTACGGCCGACAATGGAAGAGATCTTCGAAGAAAACGGACTGCCCATTGACCTTGTCTATCTCTGTCTCGTAGAAAGCGCAGGAAAAGCAAATGCCGTGTCGTCGGCCGGTGCTACCGGATACTGGCAATTCATGTCCGGGACTGCACGCCGGTACGGACTGAGGATAAACACCTGGGTCGATGAACGCAGGGATCTTGAGAAATCAACCCTTGCTGCGGCGAGGTACCTGAAACATCTCCATTCCATATTCGACGACTGGCTTCTGGCCAGTGCAGCTTACAATGCAGGTGAAGGGACGATAAGCAGGCTCATGGACAGGCATCCGGAGATCAATACGTTCTGGGATATTTCGGACACCATGGCTATCAAGAGAGAAACCCTTGCCTATGTTCCAAAATTCACTGCATCTCTTATCATAGGGAAAAACAGGGAGCAATTCGGGCTGAGCATTCCCGATCATAACAGGTATGCTGAACCTTCCTATGAGTATGTGACGATACATACATTCACCTATCTCGACGAGATAGCAGAGGTGATAGGGGTTCCTCAAAACGATCTTCTTCGCCTGAACACCGAGCTTATCAGGGGATGTACCCCTCCCAATTCCACAGAATATGCCTTGAAGGTCCCACTGGGAACAGCAGACAAGGTAAAGGCATATCTCCTAGAGATCCATGAGCCTCATGTGGAGTATGTTACCCATAAGATAATAAGCGGAGACAACCTATATTCCCTTGCAAAAAAATATTCATCATCCATAAAGGGTATCGCCCAGACAAACAGGATGGAGGCAGACGCGGTCCTTACCATAGGCAGGGAACTCATTATCCCTAGAAATACGGTTTCCGACAAGCCGCGTGGCAAACATACCTATGTGGTTGCATCCGGTGACACAATAAAAAGCATATCTCTTATGTATGGCGTGACTGTCAAGGACATCATAGAGGTAAACAATCTCGAGGATCCGCAGATGATCTATCCCGACATGGTCCTGAATATTCCACCCAAACCAGCGTATGTCTCGGACAGGAGATCCACCCAGTATCGCGTGAAAAAAGGCGATACACTCTGGGCCATCTCAAGACAGTTCGAGGTCTCCACTCACGATGTCATACGCTGGAACCAGCTCCCCTCCACAGCACAGATCTTTCCCGGAGACGAACTCACCATTTACCACCGGTGATGGAAGGGATAAAAAAAATATTGGAGTATTGGAGTGCTGGAGTCCTGGTAAAAGCGGCAATCCAACATCAAGCGATCCCTACAGGCGCTTAAAACTTAACACCTAAAACCTAATACCCTATTCCTTAAACCCTTTACCCGAAGCCCGGAAGTATTCCTCACATAAACTCATTGAAAATATATCAGCACCGCACTATACTAATGGTCATGCATTCCACTGATATCGCCGTTAACCTTTTTAGCAGCACGCACTCAAAAGGAAGGTGAGACCATGATCAAAATATCTGATGCAATCATTAAGGTTCTGTTCTTACTGATATTTGCAGTATCCTTTGCCGGCAACGCAACAGCCGCTCAGTGGGTTCTTTCAGACCCTGCAAACGTCCAAATCACAGGGATCTGGACTACGTACAATACTGCAACCGATAAAACCGAAAGATTCTGTACTCTCTATAACGGCAGCATTCTCCACCATGACGGAACCATCTGGGAGACAATGGCAACCGGAGCGCCGTCATATCTCAACGCGGTCTGGGGCACTGCGGTTGACGACATCTTTGCCGTGGGATACGAAGGCACAATAGTGCACTATAACGGCACAGTCTGGCAAAATCAGTCGTATGCGACTGCATTGCACCTCAATGCGGTCTGGGGAACCTCTGGCAGTAATGTATATGCAGCCGGGGAAGGAGGCATCATCCTTCACTACAACGGAACCGCATGGTCTGTAATGACAAGCGGCACTAACAACAGTCTCAACGGCGTATGGGGCAGCTCGGCAAATGATGTCTTTGCCGTCGGGGACAGCGGCACCATAATTCACTATGACGGAGACGTTTGGACTGCATTCGATAATAAAACCCCTTACCATCTTAATGCCGTATGGGGGTATGCGGCCGATTCAGTGTTTGCCGTTGGTCAATACGGCATCATGGCCATGTACAATGGAAATGTCTGGAACGTCATTTCGAGCGAGGTTTCGTTCGATGTTGATCTCTATTCAATCTGGGGGGCATCGGCATGCAATATATTTGCAGCTGGAAGACTGTCAGGTGATGGTATCATCTATCGTTTCAATGAAAGTCAGTGGTCTTCCCAGACAGTCCCTGCGGGCACCAAACCCCTGCTCGGCATACACGGGACTTCCATGCGGGATATCTTCGCCGTGGGCGGGCAGGCTGGAGGCAATGCCACCTTTTTGACGTACACCCTCGCTATTGGTGAGGAGTATCCCGAGGTCTGCGCCACGAGCCCTGCAGACAAAGCACTGCAGGTGAGCCCCGGATCAAGCATCTATGCCCTCTTTTCAACCGAGATGGACCCTGGTACCATCACCACCTCGAGCTTTACCCTTACCACCGGCAATGACACCATCTCAGGCACCGTCACCTATGAGGCAGGCGGGTTCGCGGTCTTTACCCCGGACACACACCTTTCCTATGCCAAGACTTATGTGGCGACAATAAGCACCGACGTGGAGGACCCGTTCGGTTATGCCATGGAAGAAGAGAAAAGCTGGGACTTCACCACAACCATCATCGTGAGCGGCTCAGACGGCAAAGGGTGTTTTATTTCGTCTGCCAGGGTTGAATAATCCTCATATTCTGAGTCCTAATTGAGTGAATACAGATATTATATATATGCTGCGGATTTTGTGACCCGGTGACAAAGAAGATATTCCCGATCCTACCACATCAGGACATGTCTTCCCTGTGATGCCAGGTAAGCCCCGATATCACGATCGATTGAACGCAGCAGGATAATGGCATCTCTCACTTTCAGTGCCGGCAATTCCATCTCCGACCTGCCCTCGGCGATAACCACCTTTACAGGAGGACCTTCAATCTCCACAGCAAGGATCTTGAGTATATCCTCCAGCGGGGCCTTGGCGGTATGAATCACGGTATATCTCCTGCTCCTGAGCAGATCGAGCATGGTATCATCAGGCAGATCTTTCGTTAGTATGGCATCGCCTACAATAATCGGGGCCTTGTACGTTATCTTTATCGCCTCAACAGCGACAAGATCCAGTATCTTGTCCGATTCATAGGCAATACCTGTTTCATCAAACAACATCTGATAGGAATGCCCCAGGCTTTTTATATCATAGGACCCGACATATTCCCTGTCTTCCTTTCTGCCGCCCAGTTCTATCATGTCTATGCCGAACCTGGAGGCATAGCGCCGTATCGTCTCCGGTGTTCGTTGATCTTTTTCAGACAGGATGTTCACGACAAACACATTATGCCGGGTATAATCCTTATACACGATCCACTTGCCGGAAAACCGCACCTTTTCCTCTTCTCCCACGAGCAGCGGCGATGCGTTCTTATTGATGGAAAAATACCCTGAAACATTGAGGACCCTGTCCATCAGAGATTCTATGTCGCCCGAAGGGCCGGACAAGATAGTGCACGAAGGAAAGGTCTTTTCCAGCAGATCCTTGACATGATCAGAGATCTTGTTGTTTACATCCATGATGATGCGCCTTCCCGTGTCGAGTTCCATGACAGGGACTTCGCTTGTATCGATCGAGATACTGCTTCCGCCTGACATTGGCATGAAATAGGTCCCCTGATCTTTTTGCCGGCCGCCCATACTTGTCAATGCAGGCATGAGGGTATTTCTTACCAGACGTGTGGCGAGCTGACGCTTTTCTTCATCTATTGTGGCTTCTCCGAGTGTGCCCCGCTTCGATACTTCTTTCGGTTCAGATTGAATAACCTCTGCCGCGGCTGTCTTTTCCTCTTTCTCATGGAAGGTCTCCTTTTGCGGCACCTCTTTCTTTTCGGTTTTTACGACCTCCGCAGGAGCCGACTTTACCGCCGCTTGCGGATCGGATTCCGCAATGGGTTCCATTTTCATGGAGACAACCTGGTCGGTTGTGGATTCAACCTCGGCATCAGGGATATCCTCGACAACATCTATCTTCATCTCTTCAGGCTGTTCTTTGATCACGACCTCTTCGACCAGTTCAGGCCCTGTGGACATGGCTTCTTCAAGAGGCTCGTCTTGAGATGCTTCTACACTATCTATTATCTGGGCCTTCTTGGGCATGACAGGTATTTCAGGCATGATTTCCCGGGCCGTATCGTGCTTTTTTTCCAGCCTCTCGACAGCGCTTACGATATCATCCTTCTTTGGCATCCTGATCGCCTGACCAGGCTCTACAAGATTGATATCTTCTATCCCGGGATTCAGCTCTTTGATAAGATCCAGGTATTCATTAAAGATAAGATCATCGGACAGACCGTAGACCTCCCGTAGAACCATGGCAAGATGCTGTCCTTTCTTGATGACATAGATATCATCAGAAGCTGCCTTAACTGAAAGCCCTTTGCCCTGCTCGGGCATACGGGGTATCACAAGCTTCTGGCCTGCAAGGATACGGTTAAGATCCTTCACCCTTGGATTGAGCTCCCTGAACTTCTTGTAGAGATAGGGCATATCTTCTTTCTTCGCCTCAAAACTTTTCAGAAAGATCTTCCAGAGTGTATCTCCCTTCTGCACCGTATATCGCGCGGTCTCAATGGATTCCACACGCCTGGCATACTTGACCAGGGTAATGTCTTGAGTGAATCCGGAAAGAGGAATGAGAATCAATGCCGCTACGAGGATTGCCCTTTTCTTCCCCATCAATAGACCTCCTTGAGCAAAAGATCGTCATAACCGGACTGCTCTTTCGGCGGCAGGGTGTTTTCCTTGAAACATTCAAACCGCACATTGTCTGATCTTTCACCGGCAAGCTTGCCGGTTCTTGCATCTATCCTTGCAAATACAATCCCGTCGGGCACCCTGAAATCCTTGACCGGCCGGTCATTGAGAACAACATCCATAAAATCGACAAATATGGGACATGCCGCCCTGCTCCCGGTCTCGTGTTCCCCCAGAGGGATCATGTCATCATAGCCGACCCAGACACCGCAGATGATATCCGGGGTATAACCGACAAACCATGCATCACGGTTATCATCGCTTGTGCCGGTCTTTCCTGCAACCGGCCTCTTGAGTGCCCGGGCTCGCCATCCTGTCCCCTCCTGTACCACATCAGAAAGGATGTTGGTGATAATGTAGGCGGTCTGTTCCGATATCAATCTCCCACCATCACCTGAACCGGAAAGCTCTCCCTTCATACGGTCGTTTCTTGCCGTAAAGATCGGACCGACACCATCCTGCGCGATATAATCTATGATATGCGGATCAAATTGCTGGCCATAGACAGAAAACACTGCATATGCCTTGACAAGGTTATACGGGGTTATTACACCGGAACCCAGCGCGAGGGAGAGATCCCTGGGCAGGTCGGCACCCAGATCGAACCTTTGAAGATATGACAACGCGTAACCCAGAGAGATATCATTGAGTATCTTTATGGTTACTACATTTCGCGAAAGCACAAGACCGGTCCTCAGCATGGTAGGACCATAGAACTTGTCTTCGTAATTCTTGGGCTTCCATGTCTCTTCGTCTTCCTCTGATTTATAGGTTATCGGGGTATCGAAGATTATGGTGGCAGGGGTAAGGCCTTTGTCAATGGCTGCTGAATAGATAAAGGGCTTTATTGCCGAACCGCTCTGCCTTTTTGCATGTATGGCCCGGTTGAATTGACTCTGCGAATAGTCAAACCCCCCCACCAGAGCAAGGATCGTGGAATTCTCAAGGTCAAAGGCCACTAAGGCAGCCTGAACCCTCGGATTCTGAGATATCACAAACCCTTTTTGCGTATGACACAGCCTGATCACATCTCCTATGGCAAATGCCTCCTGCGGATTCCAGCTGCCTTTAGGATTTATCCAGGCATAACTCTCGGGATCAAGTTCTACTGTTTTATCACCAATGTTTACAACCAGAGGGGAAAGACTTGTTATCTCTGCCCAATAGAGATCATAGGGCATGAGCCCTTTCCACGCCATCCTGTTCTTCTGAGAGGAGAACACCCGCTCCTTCTGTGTGAGGCTGATCCCCTTCTCTGGTCCACGGTAAATACCCTGTCTCATTTCGAGATCTATGATGCCCTTTTTCATCGAGAGTATTGCAGCATCCTGGTACTGTGGTGAAACTGTTGTCTGTACAGTGATACCCTTGTCGAATATCGATTCACCGTATCGTTGAGCAATCAGAACTTTTATATAATCGGAAACATAGGGATACTGTGTAAACAGGGCGACCGATTCTCCGGTTATCTTCATCGGATCCCTATAGGCATCGGTTGCCTCGGCCTCGGTTATATATCCTTCCTGAACCATTCTGGAAAGCACATACCACTGCCTCGTTCTCGCAGCGCCAAAATCGTTCAAGGGCGAATACCTTGCAGGGGCAGGCGCAAGCCCGGCAATCAAGGACATTTCGGACAGGGTCAGATCCCTGCACTCCTTTCCGAAATACCTCAATGCCGCCGCACCGACACCATAGGCACCGCTGCCGAGATATAGACGGTCGAGATAGAGATTTAGTATCTGATCCTTGGAAAGGGCCTTTTCTATCCTCAATGCAAGGACAGCCTCTTTAAGCTTCCTGGTTATGGTCTTCTTGCGGCTCAGGAGATATGACCGCACAACCTGCTGAGTGATTGTAGAGGCCCCCTGAACAAAGGATACCGCACGGACATCAGCTACAAAGGCGCTGAAGATCCTTTTCATGTCCAGGCCTGCGTGTGTGTGGAATGTAGCATCTTCAGCTGCGATGAATGCATGCTTCAACCTGAGAGGAATATCGCTGCCCTCAAGGACAACCCTTCCTTCAGGCGGGAAATATGCTATGGTATTGCCGTTGGATGCAATTACCTTGCTGAGTTTTGTCGGGGTAATGTTCTTCAGTTCATGAACAGAGGGAAGGCCCTGAAGAATAAAGAAATATATGCTCACAGCCCCTGCAAGAACAAGGGATGTCAAAATACCTGCCATGATTTTGAGCCATCTCATATGCTACACATACATATCAATATGGTCATGAATTGCAAGGAGAAATGCTCGCGACGTGTTCGGCAACTCAACCTGGCCGTATGACGGAGACAATACCTGCATTCATATGAACCATACAGGAACAATCTTTCAACACCATACTGGACTACTCATGAGATGATATGTTAATGATTCATCCAACAGATAGCAGGAGGAGAACATGAGTACGGACTATAACCCGGGGTCTATTGAATCCAAATGGCAGAAACGATGGGATGAGATCAATCTGTTCAAAGTAGATGCTGATCGCAGCAAACCGAAATATTACCTGCTTGAGATGTTCCCCTATCCATCCGGACGTATACACATGGGGCATGTACGGAACTATACGATCGGTGATGTTGTAGCCAGATACAAAAGAATGAAAGGATTCAACGTACTGCATCCTATGGGATGGGATGCCTTCGGAATGCCTGCGGAAAACGCGGCTATCGCAAGCAAGATCCACCCGAAGAAATGGACCTATGAAAATATCGAATACATGGAAAACCAGCTGAAAAAACTGGGTTTCAGCTATGACTGGAGCAGGGAATTCGCTACGTGCGCTCCTGAGTACTACCGGTGGGAACAGCTCTTTTTCATTGAGATGTTTGAAAAAGGTCTTGTGTATAAGGACCGCACATTCCTGAACTGGTGCGATCAATGCAAAACGGTCCTGGCAAATGAACAGGTCGAAGGTGGAATGTGCTGGCGGTGCGGATCACAGGTTTTCCTCAAGGAACACGACCAATGGTTCTTCAGGATCACCCGGTATGCCGAAAAACTCCTGGATAATATCGAGACGCTGAGACAGGGATGGCCCGAGCGTGTACTCAGCATGCAGCGCAACTGGATAGGCAGGAGCACGGGCACGCTGATCCGCTTCCAGATCGAGGATACATCGAATGATATAGAGGTATTCACTACAAGGCCGGATACCCTTTTCGGCGCGACATTCATGAGCCTCGCACCTGAGCATCCTTTGTCAAAAACCCTCTCTAGAGGAACCGCACAGGAAGATGCCGTACAAAGATTCGTCACCAAGACCCTCCAGGTGGATACCCTGACCCGCACATCAGACCTGTATGAAAAAGAAGGCGTCTTTACCGGGAAATACTGCATAAACCCGGTGACAGGGACCAGGATGCCCATCTATATCGCCAACTTTGTCCTGTATGATTACGGCACAGGGGCGGTTATGGCTGTCCCTTCCCACGACCAGAGAGACTTTGAATTTGCAAGAAAATACGACCTGCCCATTATCGTGGTCATCCAGCCCGAAGGAGAGACCCTTGACGGAGAAACCCTTCAGTGCGCTTATGAGGGCGAGGGGTTGCTTGTCAACTCGGACAAGTTCAACGGCATGCCCAATGTCAAGGCCATCGATGAAGTAACATCCTACCTCAACGAGATAGACAGAGGCTCTGCCACGGTAAATTTCCGTCTACGGGACTGGGGCATATCCAGACAGCGCTACTGGGGGGCACCCATTCCCATGGTACACTGCGAAAAATGCGGGACCGTGCCGGTAAAAAAAGAGGATCTTCCTATTGTACTGCCTGAGGATATCGAAATATCCGGAACAGGCATCTCGCCCATTGCACAGTCAGATTCCTTTGTGAACACAACCTGTCCTGTCTGCGGTGGCAAGGCAAAGAGAGAGACTGACACCTTGGATACGTTTGTGGAGTCCTCCTGGTATTTCATCCGATACTGCAGCCCGAATCACAAAGACAGGCCTTTTGACAAAAGCGAGGTCGACTATTGGATGCCTGTCGACCAGTATATCGGCGGTATAGAACATGCCATCCTGCATCTGCTGTATGCCCGCTTTTTTACCATGGTTCTGCGCGATCTTGGCTATATAGACCTGGAAGAGCCTTTTGCTAATCTGCTCACCCAGGGCATGGTAATCAAAGACGGTGCCAAGATGTCCAAATCAAAAGGCAACGTCGTGGACCCCGAAAAACTCATCGGCACTTATGGCGCGGACGCAACCAGGCTGTTCTGCCTGTTTGCCGCCCCGCCTGAAAAGGACATGGACTGGAGTGACAAGGGAATTGAAGGCTCATACAGGTTCCTGGGAAGACTCTGGAGGCTGGTGAGCGATTCAAAAGATCATCTCCTGGCAGCAGACACATCAGGGAGCGAACCTCCTGAGAGTATGCATTCACTGAAAAGAAAACTCCATCAGACCATCAGGAAGGTAACTGACGATATCGACAAGCGTTTCCGTTTCAATACAGCCATTGCGGCCATGATGGAACTGGTCAATGATCTCTACAGGGCCAGAGAATCGGCATCGTCTGAAGACTTCGGTGTTATCAGAGAAGCTGTCAATACTTTGATAATCATGCTCTCCCCTTTCGTGCCGCACATTGCAGAAGAATTATGGGCACTGATGGGAAACAAAGAGATGCTCTTGAATACCGCTTGGCCGGAATATGACCCTCAATGGTGCGAACAGATTGAGACAACCGTTGCCGTCCAGATCAATGGAAAGCTCAGAGCGACCATCACCGTAGCCAAGGATGAAGGCCAGGCCGAAGTGGAAAGAATGGCTATGTCAGAATCTAATGTCAAGCGGTTTCTGGAGGAGGCATCCATAAAAAGGATTATCTATGTCCCTAATAAGATTATTAATATTATCGCTGTTCCTCTTTAGCATATTCGGATGCGGATATTCTTTTGTTCTGGACAAGGGCTCTTATGCAATAAAGGTCTCTTTAGATCCAAGCCACAATCAGACAGTACTGAGAGAGGCCGGGATGATACTGGACTCCAATCTGGAGACAGCCCTCGATTCAATGGGCATGCTTTCATCAAAAGGCTCCGAGCATACACTTCAATGTACCCTTGTTTCCACCTCGAAGCAGATCACTACATCATCATCACTGTCATCCGATGACCGCTACAGGCTCAACATCTCGGTTTCGGCAATACTCATGGACACACAGGGCAAGAAGGTATGGTCATCGACCTTTACGGACGATGGAACATATTCCGAAGGCGGTCAACCTGAAGATGCACTCGATGAGGCATGCTTAAAGGTCTCTAACCAGATTGCCCGTGCCATTGCATCGTTGAGTCTATGAGCGCACAAAATACACTCCTGAAAAACACCTATCTGTACGTGGGGGAAGAAACCTTCCTTATCGAGGAGAACCTTGCCGCTCTTGCCGCCTCGCTCGGAGAAAATGCCTCCATGAACTACGCATCTTTCAATGCCGAAGACTCCAAAACCATCGACAATGTCATAAGCCTTTGCAATACCATGCCTTTTCTGGCAGACACAAGGCTCATAGTGCTCAGGAACATGAACAAGCTTCCGGCCGGTCAACGCAAACGGGTTCTCGAATATGCAGCAAATCCGTCGGAATCAACTACACTTATCATGACCATAGAAGGGACCAAAGAGGATAAGAAGCTCATGGGGGACCTTCCAACAAACGTCAGAGTCATACGGTTCGATCCCCTCAAAGGGGCTGGTCTCATAGACTGGATACAGAAAAGGGTCATGATTTACAACAAGAAGATGGATAAGGATGCCGCATTCCTTCTCACTGACATCACAGGAGGGAATACCTGGTTCATCGCATCCGAGATAGAAAAGCTCTCGCTTTATGCGGGATCGAGGACGGTGATAACGATTAAGGACGTGGAATTTCTCGTTATGCGTTCTCATGAGCCATCGGTATTTGCATTCATGGATTCCCTTTTTGACAGAAAAAAGGATGCCATCTTGAAACTCTGTGAGATCGAGACCTTCGGAATCCCGGACCTGGAGATCATATCACGCATCGAAAATCAGACCATACAGCACTATCAGATACTTTTCAGGAATCAGGGGAAAAAGGCCAAGATACATCCATTTGTAGAGAAAAAGATCTCTTCAAGGAAATCTTTGTGGAAGGCTCATCAACTCAAGGATCTCCTGAGACAGACCAGATTGCTTGAACATGACGTCAAGACAGGCAGATCATTTCATGTATGGGTTGCCCTGAGTGAAATCATAGCACAATTTAACATTTCACACAGGGCGAAGTAGAACCGGCATCTTTGCGATGCCGGAATCGGATTAGGAACTCAGTGAATTGACCTTCTTTGTCAGCCTGGAGATCCTTCGTGATGCCGTGTTTCTGTGAAGGATTCCCTTGGTCACCGCACTGTCGATACGGGCAATGGCCTGCTTGTAATACAGCTGGATTCCATCGTTATCTTTTTCCTCGACTGATGAGAATATCTTCTTTACCGTTGTGTTGATAGTGGACCGGCAACTCTTGTTTCTCAGTCTCCGCTTCTTGTCCTGTCTCTGCCTCTTAATGGCTGAGGGATGATTTGCCATGTATTTTTTCTTCCTCCTTTATTGCTTTTCCAAGGTGATTCTTATTAGCCACGCCCGGTTCATATGTCAAGTTATTTGTAAGATGAAGAAGATCCTCTTTGTTGACTCGTACCATGAGGGGTATGCCTGGAGCGATGGAATTGCTGCAGGGATCAAGGAGATACTCTCAGGAACAGGCGTCGAACTGAATATCTTCCATATGGACACAAAACGCAACGGCACTGAAGACGCCAAGATAGAGGCGCAGGATATGCAATCGGCTGACAAGATACTACGGTAAGAAGGGCCTTGCAGGCAACTGTCTTCATGCTGCCCCTTTCAAGGGGGCGTGCATGTGGCAGGCTACAAAGTGTCTGGCTTCTTTTTCAACAAGGTCGGGCTTTTCCTGCATGCACACCGCTTCTCTGTATGGGCAGAATCCGCTGTATGTACACCCGCAAGGAGAGGATTCGATTTCATCCATATCAGGTATCAGGCGGTCCATCTTCGATTTCAAACCTGGTACAGGCTCAGGAACCGCTGCCATCAGGCAGCGGGTATACGGATGCATCGGATTGTCAAACAGGTCCTGCGCATCAGCGAGTTCAACTATCTGCCCGCGATACATGACAGCAATACGGTGCGATATATACCCTATCACGGAGAGATCGTGAGATATGAAAATATAGGAAAGCTTCAGCTCTTTCTGAAGATCTACCAGGAGATTGATAACCTGCGCCTGGATCGAGACATCCAGGGCGGAGACCGGTTCATCGCAGATCAGAAGTCTGGGGTTTACTGCAAGCGCCCTGGCTATGCAGATCCTTTGGCGCTGCCCGCCGGAGAATTCATGAGGATACCTGGTAAGCATATCCTCACTGAGCCCTACCATGTTCAGGAGTTCCACGCAGCGCGAAATTCTCTGCTTTCTCGATCCTGTCTTATGGATAATCATGGGTTCGGAAATGATCGATGAGATCCTTTTCCTCGGATTAAGAGACCCGAAAGGATCCTGAAAAATCACCTGAATCCCTCTTCGAATCTGCGCAAGCGTCTGTCCTTTTGCCTCATGTATGTCGGCTCCATCAAAAACCACGTTGCCGGCATCGGGTTTTTCGAGCGCAAGGATGATTTTTGCCATTGTGGTCTTTCCGCAGCCTGATTCTCCTACAAGGCCGAGTGTCTCGTTGGGGTACACATCGAGATCCACATCATCGAGGACATTGACATACCCGGTAATCTTTCTGAATACGCCGGACCTGATGGCAAATGATTTCCTCAGCCTTCTGATCTCAAGGAGGTTTTCCATCAGTTCGCATACCTCCAGCATCTCACCATATGATCGGCCTTTGGCCTGAATACCGGTGGATATTCACCCCGGCAGATATCCATAACCTCTGGACACCTGTTGTTGAACGTACAGCCTTTGGGTATATCCCTTAATGTGGGTACATTCCCGGCTATGGCCTGCAGGCTCTCGCCCGATCGAAGCCCTCCGATCCTGGGGATAGCCCTCAGCAGGCCCCTTGTATAGGGATGAAGAGGTGAGGAAAAGATATCCTCCACAGAGGCAGACTCCACTATATTGCCCGTATACATGACCGCAACCTCATGGCATGACTGCGCAACCACACCGAGATCATGGGTGACCAGGAGGATCGAGGTATCTATCTCTTCACGGAGGCCTTTCATGAGATTCAGGATCTGCGCCTGGGTCGTTACATCCAGGGCTGTGGTCGGTTCATCGGCTATCATGAGTGCCGGTCTGCAGGCAAGGGCCATGGCAATCATGACACGCTGACACATTCCGCCGCTTAACTGGTGAGGATAGTCGTTGATCCTGCTTTCCGGTGAAGCGATACCAACTATCTTCAACATATCCATGGCCACATCGAGAGCCTGTTTTTTCGTTGCAGCCCTTTTATGCTGGTGAAGAAGTACCACCTCGGCTATCTGTGACCCGATGGTGAAAACTGGATTCAGAGATGTCATGGGTTCCTGGAATATCATCGATATCTTGTTCCCTCGCACATCCCGTATTGCCCGCTCGTCAAGACTCAGCAGGTCTATCCCTTCAAATAGTATCTCTCCCTTTACAATCCGGCCGGGGGGATCTGGTATCAGCCGAAGGATGGAAAGCGCAAGAACAGTCTTTCCGCAACCCGATTCCCCTACCAGCCCGAGGGTTTTCCCCTTTGGCAGACGCAGATCCACGCCGTCCAGGGCCCTTAAAACACCATCGGGAGTGAAAAAATGGGTGTGCAGGTCCCGAATTACCAGCAGATCCGAATCCTTATTGTAGATAGGCATTTTCTGATTGTGGGTTGCCGGTCCTTTTTCTTTATCCATATGAAACGCACTGTCCTTTTTTTCTCAATGCTCGTCATATTAGACGTTCTGTGAGCATGGTATATCTTTGAGCTTTTGTTATGCCCGAGGCTGCAATGGCGATCGCCTTTGTATTTCCAACCACAACCACCAGAGACTTCCCCCTCGTTATTGCGGTATATAACAGATTTCTTTGAAGCATGATATAGTGTTGCGTATGCATTATAATTACCACAGCAGGATATTCATTACCCTGAGATTTGTGAATCGAACAGGCATACGCAAGCATCAGTTCATCGAGATCCTCTCTTTCATATCTGATCCGTTTATCGTCAAAATCGACATCAAGGGTCTTCTTTTCAGGATCAACAAGGACAATCCTGCCCAGGTCACCGTTGAACACTCCCATATCGTAATTATTCCGGATCTGCATCACCTTGTCTCCCTTGTTAAGCCTCTGCGACCCTTTTAAGAGGCCCTTGTCCGAGGGATTGAGGAGTCTCTGCAGTTCGGAATTGATATTTGAGACACCCAGAAGACCCCGATGCATGGGCGAGAGAACCTGAATGTCGGCAAAAGGATCGAATCCGAATCTGGCAGGAATCCTTATTGCTACCATGTCCTTGACTACTTCAAGGACATGGTCCGGGGTTTGTCGTTTAATGAAAAAATAATCTGCAAGTGTTTCCTGAACTTTTTCAAAGGGCATCAGCCCTTTATTTATCCGGTGGGCATTGATCACGATCAGGCTCTTTTGTGACTGCCTGAATATCCGTTCCAGACGTATTGTCTTTACGAGACCTGATCTGATAATATCATGAAGCACATTCCCGGGACCGACAGAGGGAAGCTGATCTGCGTCACCCACAAGGACAAGCCGTGCATGAAGGGGAAGACCTCTAAGAACATGACCAAAGAGTACGGTATCCATCATGGATACCTCATCTATGATGAGCAAATCGGTCTCAAGTTCCCGCTCCCGGCAATACTCATCAGCCATGCATGAAGGATAGAGCTCGAAAAGACGATGTATGGTCTTTGCCTCAAGGCCTGTTGCCTCACTCATGCGTTTCGCAGCCCTGCCGGTCGGGGCACACAGATGAATGCGGGCCCGTTTTTTCTCAAATATCTTAATTATACCTTTTATAAGCGTTGTCTTTCCTGTTCCCGGCCCACCTGTGACAATCAGTGCCTTCTTGACTATTGCGCTTGCAATGGCATCTCTCTGTTCAGGAGCAAGTATGATACTCTCTCCCGACTCGAACCAGGAAAGGGCACTGTCCGTATCCATGACAATTGAAAGCATATCGGCATTCACAAAGGCCTTGAGCAATCTGGCTGCCTCTTTTTCCGCATCATGGAGTCTCTTAAGATATACAAAGCTCCTGCCCTCTTTCTCCTCAAAAACAAGATGTCCCTGTGCACTGAGAATCTCAAGCGCGTCTTGTATGGCAACCCTTGATATTGACAGAATACTTTGTGTTTCCTTAACAAGATCTTCGCTGGGATAACACATATGTCCCTTGTGTGAGACTGTCTCCAGAATATAAAGTAAACCGGCCCTTGCACGGACAGGAGACTCAGGATCCATCCCCAGATGTGCGGCTATACGGTCTGCTGTCTTGAATCCGATACCGAAGATATCGAAACACAGACGGTACGGATTATCCTGCAGGACCGATATGGTAC
>OMKS01000625.1_pt1 | contig 32825 bp, 37 predicted proteins | sample 1674721 | NCBI WGS metagenome assembly OMKS01 (sample SAMN06264996, study PRJEB25208) | sediment metagenome | isolation source: hot spring sediment | place: USA: California | collected 2014-09-02 | reverse complement strand
AAGTTTATATATGCAAATTTTAGCAAAGCATATAGCGTCACTATCTAGAGCCTAAATGGGTGGTATAAAGATAAATTTCGATGAGGGATTAGAAATCCTGCATTAAAAGATAATGTTTGATTTTTTAAGCTCTTTGCGCAAATAGTCAACCATCTTATTTTTTTCCCATCCACACCAACTAGGTGCAAGCAAGGTATCATCATCAATCCCTGCTGAAATTCTTTGGACGATGATATGAGATGGTTTTGTAAGAAGTGCTTTTGTGAGGATTTTGGCATAGCTATCCTCATCTATAGGGACAAATTCGCCAGCTTTGTATTCATTGGCAAGGAGTGTGTGCTTGACTACATACAAAGGGTGGTACTTGATAGCATCAATCCCCCAGCTATACACTTCGGACGTTGTTTGCATCATCATCTCTTCACTCTCATCAGGTAGACCATAGATGAGGTGACAACATACATTTAGCCCTTTAGCTTTTGCTTTTTGAACACCACTTTTTGCATTTGCTGCATCGTGACCTCTGTTGATTCGCACAAGAGTTTTGTCATGGATAGATTGGACTCCAAACTCTATCCATATCTCTTTTGTTTTACTTAGCATAGCAAGATAATCATAAACTTCATCTGTGACGCTATCACTTCTAGTGCCAATGCTAAGACCGATAACATCTGGATAGCTCAAAGCTTTGTCATAAAGAGTTTTGAGAGTTTCAAACGGTGCATAAGTGTTTGTAAATGCTTGGAAATAGACAAGAAATTTTTTATATCCTTGCTTTTTCATCAGTTTTGTCGTTTTTTTGATTTGTTCATCTAGCTCTTGAAGTTGTTTTTCAAGTAGAGGATTTGTGAGGCTTTTTAGATTGAGTATAGGTTTAGAGCTTTTGGCTAGATTGGGACTAAATGATTCATTGAGACAAAAAGTACATCCACCTTTTGCGACAGTTCCATCTATATTTGGGCAGGTAAAACCACTCAAGCCTATAGGGAGTTTGCCAACTTTGCATTTGAATTTTGATTTAAAGTATCTGCCAAAAGTATAAACTGTTTGCAAGATTAATCCTTATTAGGTTCCAAGGTCATTACACCCTGGACTTTCTGCGCTACCGCCTGCAAAATAGTTCCCATCAAAACTTACAAGTGAGTATTGTCTATGACTACCTAACGATTCTACGAGTCCTTGAATTGATAAAAATCCAAGGGAGCTAGCTCCTATCTTTTGGGCTATCTCTTGAGGGGTTTGGCTTGCTGATATAAGCTCTGTTTGGGTAGGAGTATCTATCCCATAGCGACAAGGATACTTTATCTCTGGAGCGGCAATTCGCATATGTACTTCACTAGCACCTGCCTCTTTGAGCATCTTGACAATTTGTCTTGAGGTTGTTCCTCTAACTAGTGAGTCGTCGATGATTGCTATCCTTTTGCCTTTGATGAGTGAAGATATTGGCGAGAGTTTGAGTTTGACTTTGAGGTTTCTTATCGCTTGTGTTGGCTCTATAAATGTTCTACCTACATAGTGGTTTCGCACAATTGCCATCTCAAAAGGGACACCAAGTCCTTGGGCAAATCCTCTAGCAGCTGCTACCCCACTATCAGGAACAGGCAATACCAAATCAACATCACAAGGTTGCTCTTTTGCTAGCCTTTTGCCCATCACTAGTCTTGATTCGTATACATTTGTACCATCTATGATAGAGTCAGGTCTCGCAAAATAGATATATTCAAACGCACATGGATGGTAATCAGGCTCAAAGACTTGTTCACTAGTTGGCTTGCAACCCTCTTCAAAGATAAGCATTTCACCAGGTCGTACATCTCTTATGAATGTAGCTCCTAGCAAATCAAAAGCACAAGTCTCGCTAGCTACTATCCATCCCCCATCAGGAAGCTTTCCAAGGCTTAGGGGACGGATACCAAATCTATCGCGAATTACAAACATTTTTGAGCGACTTTGTATCGCTAGGCAGTAGGCGCCTTCTATCTTTTTGAGCATATCTTTGATACGATTGATTAGTGCATCTTCTTGACTTTTTGCAATCAAGTGGACGATATTTTCGGTATCCATTCCAGTTTGAAATATAGCCCCTCTTGTGATGAGTCTATTGCGTACTTCATTTTTGTTGACTAGATTTCCATTATGGGCGACCGATATTTCCCCTAGCTTGTACCGTGCAAAGACAGGCTGTGCATCAAATAAAGAGTCGTTTCCAGCAGTTGCATATCGGTTGTGACCTATGGCACAGCGACCCTTGAGGGCATCAAAGCTTTGCTCATCAAACACATCAGTTACTAAACCTCTTTTTTTGACAAGATGTATCTTGCTTCCATTGGCTGTACTTATGCCACTAGATTCTTGACCTCGATGTTGCATAGCAAAAAGTGCATAATAAGCATTTTTTGCAGCATTTTCAGAACCATACACACCTACAATTGCGCACATAAATATCCTTTAAAGTCCTATAGCATCATTGATAGAGTAAAAACCATTTTCTTGCCGAATGAGCCATTTTGCTGCTCTTATAGCACCTTTGGAGAATGTCTCTCTGCTCGTTGCTGTATGGTGAAGCTCCAAAAACTCACCATCGTGATAAAATCCCACAGTATGTCTGCCTACTACATCTCCACCACGAAGTGACATCACACCAATCTCATCTTTTGTTCTTGCTCCTATAGAGCCGTCTCTTCCACTGATACGAATTTTGTCGATATCAAGTCCTCTCCCTTTTGCAGCAAACTCTGCTAGGGTGAGTGCTGTCCCACTTGGGGCATCGACTTTGTGTCTATGGTGTTGCTCGACAATCTCTACATCAAAATCGGGTAATAGATTTGAGACTTTTTCAACAAGCGTTTTAAGCAAAGCTATACCAACTGACATATTTGTAGCATAAAGCAAAGGCATTTCGCGTGAAGCCTCAAGCATGAGGTTTTGCTGGTGTGCATTGAGACCTGTAGTGGCGATAACTAATGGAGTTGGATTTTTGAGTGCCTCTTCGCATAGCTCCATTGTCGCATTTGGCGCAGAGAAGTCGATAATCACATCAGATTCGGCAACTAGTACTTTGATACTACTTGTAGCTAGTACACCTTCGGGTAAATCTTGTTTAGTATCATCAAATAAATGTACCACTCCAAGGGACAAATCTGTATCTTGTGAGATATTGTCGATAAGAAGCTTTCCGACGCGTCCAGTACCCCCTAAAATTCCTACTTTTATCATTTATGCTTGCTCCTGTATATAAGCTATTGCTCCAAGTGCAGCTATAGCTCCATCGCCAGCTGCACTTACAACTTGTTTTGGTGCATCGATACGCATATCACCTGCGGCAAAAAGACCGTCTATAGAGGTTTCCATCTTGAGATTTACAACCACTTGACCTTGTTCGTTTACTTCACATATAAAGTTGTTGTTTTTATCTTTTAGGACGCTATTGTTTACATTGTGACCAACAAAGATAAACACCCCTGGAACATTTAGTGTTGAGGTTGTACCATTTTTGTCTTCAAGGAGCAATCCTGATGCCCCCATAGTATCTCCTAAAATCTCTTTTGGTCTTGTATCTAATATAAGTTGAATATTCTCTTTTTTCTTGACTCTCTCAACAGTTGATGGAGCTGCTCTGAAGGTGTCTCTTCTATGGATGAGATAGACTTTGGAGCATATATTAGAGAGGTAATATGCCTCTTCGAGTGCAGTATCACCACCTCCTATGACGGCAACTTCTTTGTCTTTGTAAAAAAATCCATCACAAGTAGCACAAGTACTTACCCCTCTGCCAAAAAACTCATCTTCACCTTTTATCTCAACCCTTTTTGGTGTGCTTCCTGTACAAACGATGACAGTTTTTGCCACTATAGGATCTTTGCCTCTTATCGCTAAGGTGAAATTATCATCACTTTTTGAGACACTGAGCACTTCATCCATTTGGTGTTTGAGCCCAAAGTGAAAACACTGTTTTTGCCACCCATCCATAAAATCCATACCACTTTTAGTGTGGTCAAAAAATCCAGGGTAGTTTTCTATCTCGCTGCTTTGTGTGATTTGGCCACCTGGCATCCCCTTTTCAAATAGGACTACATTTTTAAGCCCACCTCTAGTGGCATACAATCCCGCAGTAAGACCTGCTGGACCACCACCGATAATAGCACAATCTATCATATATGTCCCCCTAAGTAAAAACTCTGTGTGCATAAGAATAATTTTAATGTCATGGATTGTATCAAAAAAGAGGTAAAAGAAGTTAAACAAAAGAGAGCGATTTCTCTCTTTTGTTATTTTTTATAGTAGTGAATTAATCTTTTGGGCAAATGCATCTTTTGATGCTGCACCAATCATTTGGTCTACCATTTCTCCATCTTTGAAAAACAAAATTGTAGGGATAGAACGGATACCAAATTTGACAGCAATGTCTTGTTGCTCATCTGTGTTTACTTTGCAAATTTTTGCTTTGCCATCAAATTCATCTGCTAATTCGTCGATAACAGGAGCTATCATACGACAAGGTCCACACCATGGAGCCCAGAAGTCTACCATCACTACCCCTTGGCTGATGGTTTCATCAAAATTTGCACTTGTTAGTTCGATATATTTTCCCATATTTTTTCCTTATTTTAGTTTGAATGAGTATATACTCATTTCGCTAAAGATATTTTTAACGATTTGTTACTTTATCTAATCTCGTAGTGTTTGTCAAGGGTAGAGGGATTTCTAAATAAGCAGATGAGCGGGTGTTTTGGATGGCTTGGGTTCTGCTACCTTTGACTGTATAGACAAATGATATTTTTGGCTTGTTTGTAGTGTTTGCACCTGCTTGATGAAGAAGCAAAGAGTGGAAAATAACCACATCACCCCTTTGGAGCTTGAGTGAGACTTTATTTTTTATAAGTGGCACATTCAAAGGGTGGTCATTTTTGAAATAATCTTTGTCATCAAATTGGTAGGATTTAAATTGCATGGTGTGGCTACCGGGTATAAACTCAAGCACGCCATTGTCTTTGTGCTCTTTGCCAAGTGCCAGCCAAACACTCACTAGATTATCATCACTATAGTGCCAATATCTCCTATCTTGATGCCAAAGTGTTGGAGTGCCAACTTGTGCGAGCTTTGTCATAATAGAGTTGTGATGTGCAGTGGTAAGAACCACTTGGTCATCTAAAATCTCTTCTAAAATAGGGCGGATATTTTCATCTTCCATCCACTCCCTAAAGACAATATCTCTATCATAAACTTGTCTGAGTCTCCTTATGGGAGCTTTTGATTCATGGGCTAAACTATGATAATTTGTTGCATTGGCGCGAACATCTTTGTCTTTTGCATGGTAACCATCTTCTGTCTCGATAGGCTCTATACGATATTTGAGGTGTACTTTTGCGATATCAAGTATCTTTTTGCACTGCAGTTTTGGCGCAAATCGTGGCAGAAGTAAAAAGCCATCTTTTTTGAATTGTGCTAACTGTTGTGACGTCAATACCATATCTACTTCTTTGGTCTAAAATATCACTATTATAATATAATTTGTTTAAAGAGTGATATTTTCTATAAGCTCAACTTTACCCTTGCGAACCACCAATGCATCTATACAAAGAGGGAGATTGAGTTTTCTCTCTTTGAGGAAGTATTGTGCCGAATTGATCACTTTTCGTATCTTTGATGGGGTGAAGTTGTAGATAGGATCATAATTTGTATCGCCACTTTTAACCTCTATAAAATGCAATACTCCAGCTTTGGATGCGATGATATCTATCTCGCCTAGCTTTCTAGCATAGTAGTTTCGCTCCACTATGCTAAATCCATGAGTTTCTAAATATCTAGTAGCCAAACCCTCGTTTGCATCGCCTATCTGTTTTGTATTGTTCATTTTTTTAGTATATTTCCTTTTAAATATGCTTCACGCCCTTTGATTGGTAGATGTGCGATGGGTTTATCCTCAGAAATGTTAAGTTTCGAATAAGTCATATTGGATAAAAATAAGGAGAGGATACTCTGCTTATCATCTGTAAAAGAGAAGAAACCTCTATCAAATGTAGGTGTAAGCATAAATTCCATTATGAGCTTCCGTATTCAAGTGATTTGGTGGTCAATAATATTTTTAAAAACATAAATTTATACCATACATAGTGATATCAGTTGGATAATATGACAAATTGCTATATTTTCGAGGTATCACTTCAACCTTGGGGGATTTAAATCGTGCAGTAAGGATAAGCTCACTTATCTTCATGGTAGCTATGGTAGTAGCGGTATCCAAATCACAATAAACACACCAACTATATCACACCCCACTTTACAATAGGTGCAAACACTCTCTATCTCTTGTGTGTTGTGTTGTGTCGTATCTCTACCTTATCTAAAATTACCAAAAACAAGTGGAGCATTTAGCTCTAATTTTCGCACGCAAGCTATAACTTTTTGGAGATCATCAATTTTCGCTCCACTTACTCTAACTTCATCTCCTTGGATAGATGGTGTGACTTTGAGTTTCATATCTTTGATAGCTTTTACTATCTTTTTGACTTCATCACTCTCAATGCTATCAACTATCCGGTAAATAATCTTGACATTGCCTCCACTAATCCCCTCGGTTTTGACCTCTTGGAGCGCTTTTCCTGCGATATTGCGTTTGATTAGTTTGCTTATGAGTATATCTTTGAGCGCATCAATTTTTTGTTCGCTTGAGCTACTAAGGGTGAGTGTTTTTGCTTTTTCATTTAGCTCAATTTTGGCTACTAGACCCTTGAAATCAAACCGTGTTGCAATCTCTTTTTCAGCCTGAGCAATAGCGTTTTTCATCTCCATCATATCAAGTTTTGCCGATATATCAAAATAGTGTTCTTTTGCCATGATTTTACCCCCCTATTGGTATCAAGCAATTATACCCTCAAAAAATAAAATCAGACACCCACTAGAGTACTATGCATTTTACAAGCCAACATCACAAGCTCCCCAAGAAGACAAAGATATAAATAGGTCTATTTACCCCATTTTGCCGGTGATATAAGCCTCTGTAAGTTTCTCTTTTGGATTTACAAAAAACTCTTCAGTATCATTATACTCAATTAGCTCACCTAGGTACATAAAAGCAGTTTTATCGCTCACCCTTGCTGCTTGTTGCATATTGTGCGTTACAATGATGATAGTGTAGTGTTTTTTAAGCTCAAGCATAAGATTTTCAATCACTTTAGTTGAGAGTGGGTCAAGCGCACTTGTAGGCTCATCCATGAGGATGATATCAGGCTCAACAGCTATAGTTCTTGCTATACAGAGTCTTTGTTGTTGTCCTCCTGAGAGGGCAGTTCCAGGCTTTTGGAGTTGGTCTTTAACCTCTTCCCAAAGACCAGCACCCCTTAGAGATTTTTCAACAAGCTCATCACACTCTTTCCCTTTTTTGACCATGTCATGCATGAGTGGCGCATAAGCTATATTTTCATAAATACTTTTTGGAAATGGATTTGGTTGTTGAAATACCATACCAATTTTTTTTCTCACAGCAACAACATCAATCTTTGGATCATAGATATTGTTTCCATCAGCCTCAATGAGACCTTTTATGCTACAAGATGGTACCAGATCATTCATCCGGTTAAAACATCTTAAAAGTGTCGATTTACCACATCCAGATGGCCCAATAAGTGCAGTTATTTTGTTTGCATATATATCCATAGTGATACTTTTAAGAGCCTCTTTCTCTCCATAATAGAGGCTAAGATTTTGTGTTTTGATTTTTACAATATCTTCGGCGTAAATTGACTCTTTTCTATTATCTAGCGCCCCACTTACTAAGTCTTTTTTCATTTTTTATCCTTTGTTACCATTTTGGCTGAAATTTTTTACGAAGATATATTGCTATAGCATTAAGAGAGAGCAAAACACCCAATAGCAACATAATAGCCGCAGAAGTTTTTTCTATATACATCCCTTCTGGCATTCCTGACCATGTGTATATTTGTGCTGGCATGACAGTAGCAGCGTTAAATATACTTGTGCTTGCATCTGGCACAAAAGCAATCATTCCAACGATAATCAATGGTGCCGTTTCTCCAAGTGCTTGAGCAAGAGCGATAATAGAGCCAGTTAGCATCCCAGGTAGTGCCAATGGAAATACATGGTCTCTTGTGATTTGCCATTTTGTAAGCCCTAGTCCAATACCTGCTTGTCTGATAGATTCAGGGACAGTTTTGAGTGCAGCTTTTGCACTTACAATTATAATCGGAAGAGACATTAGCGCTAGTGTAAGACCACCCACAAAAGGGGTACTTCTAGGGACTCCAAAAAAGTTTATAAATATAGCAAGTCCTAAAAGCCCAAAGAGGATAGAGGGGATTGCAGCAAGATTGTTTATGTTGATTTCGATAAATTGTGTAAATTTATTGTCAGGGGCAAACTCTTCAAGATATATAGCAGTCATCAAGCCAATTGGTACAGCTATAAGCATCGTCACAAGCATAGTTAGTACCGAACCTACCATAGCTGAGAAAAAACCAGCATTTTCTGGAATCTTTGAATCTCCCGTTGTAAAAAATATCTTATTAAATTTAAACTCAATAATCCCATCTTCATACATTTTGTCTAATTTTTGTTGTTGGTCTTGCGATAATTTATGATTATTGCCCTTGAGGTATTGATCAACGTCAGCATTGGTTAATGCACTCAAAGATACTGTTTTGCCGATCCAGTCAGGGTTTTTTTCTATCTGTGATGGGAGCGATCTTGTCCATGAGCGACTTATAAATTTTGCTATATCTTTGTCTAAAGTGGCATTAATCGCATAGGGATTTTCTACTAATTCTTGAGTGATTTCGATATCGACTTGAATGTATGATTGCTTGAAAGCGGGAATACCCTCTTTGATTATAGTAAATAAAAAGAAAAACAAAAAAGCCATAGTTGTAATGATGGCAGATGAGACTAGAATGTGAAATCTTTTTGCTTTAGCGTTTCTTTTTTCAATTTGTGGTATGTAAAAGTAATCGTTTTTCATTCAAGCCTCTTTTAAAGTGTTGATATTTTATATTTTTTGTGAAAGCTTCGTATCGTTTGAACTGATATGATGTTTATAACTAAAGTTACTACAAAAAGGATAAGTCCAAGTGCAAAAGCAGAGAGAGTCAAAGAGCTATTAAACTCTTGATCCCCTGTGAGTGCCTCGACAATTTTTACAGTAACTGTTGTCATATCTTCAAGTGGATTCCATGTAAGATTTGGACGCAAACTAGCCGCCATAACAACTATCATTGTCTCTCCCAATGCTCTTGATACGCCCAAAAGTACAGAAGCTATGATCCCAGGCATTGCTGAGGGGAGGGTGACAAATTTGATAGTTTCAGCCTTTGTCATCCCTAGAGCTAAAGCGCCATTTTTTGTTTTTTGTGGTACAGATGATATAACATCATCAGAAAGTGAAGCGATGATTGGAACTATCATAATTCCCATCACTATTCCCGCACCTAAAGCGCTTTCATATGAGGCACTTAGCCCAAATTTTGCAAAGAGATTTACAAGTATAGGTGCTACTGTGATAGCAGCAAAAAATCCATAAACAACCGTCGGGATACCTGCTAGTATCTCAAGGAGTGGCTTGATAGTGTTTCTTATTTTTGATGAAGCATATTCACTCATAAATATAGCACCTAAGACACCTAGTGGAACCGCGACAAGCATAGCGATAAATGTGATATAAAATGTACCAGCAAAAATTGGCACAGCTCCAAATTTGGCAGCAGCAGCCATAGATGCATCTCTGCTAGCTCCCTCAAGAAAGGCAGTATCAGGATCCCATTGTGTGCCAGTGATAAAATGCCAAAAACTCTCTCTTTGGAAAAAATGGAATGCTTCAAATACGATAGAAAATAGTATCCCAAAAGTAGTAAGAACAGAGATAAAAGTCGCAAATAGCAATACACCCTTGATGAGGCTCTCTATGTTGTCTCTTGCTTTGGTATCTTTAGTTATCGATTTTTGGATAACTAGAAGTGCCACAACACCTACAACCAAAGCAACAACAATAAGCATAGGTTTTGGTATAGCATCAACCCCAAAAAGTGACGCTAGAACTCCAGCAACCATTACTAAAATCACTGGCAAACCAGTATAAAGGGCACTAAACCAACCATACTGTGTCGCTTGAGAGTGTGTTTTGTGACCACATTGTATCATCTTTAGAGCCTTGTTTTTACCGATGATATATGCGATAAACATCAAAGGCACAAGCCCCCCTAAAAATAATAAAAATATAGATTGTGCTGTCATGCTTCCTCTTTTGTTCTTTGGGGTATTGGTCAAATTTTTTTAAAAAAACTTGACAAGTACCCCGATAGATTGAGACTATCGGGATTTGTTGATTATTTAGCAGGGTTTGTAAGTCCAGCTTTTACCATCTCTGGTGTGATTACTGCAAGAGATTTGATAGTCTCTTGTGTTAGTTTATGTTCATCACTAGGCATTGGTATAAGTCCTATAGTTTTAAGGACACCATTTTCACCAGTCATTGCCTCAGAGCTGTAAAGCTTGATGAACTCTTCAAGACCCTTTGTTTTACCCATGTGGTCTTTTTTCATATAAATGAAGATACTTCTAGCAATTGGGTACTCTCCAGAAGAGATATTTTTTGCATTTGGTTCTACCCCATTTAGAGTAACACCTTTGATTTTGTCACGATTCTCTTCAAGGAAGCTATATCCGAAGTAGCCCATAGCATCTTTGTCTTGTGCAAGTTTTTGTACGATGAGGTTATCGTTTTCTCCGCCAGGGATATATACACCGTCTGTTCTTATTTTTTTGTAAGGCTCTCCATTGTATACAGGGAAGCTTTTTGATGCATGCTCCATAACCATTTCATCAAAAGAGTCTCTAGTCCCTGATGTGCTTGGAGCTCCTATCATTTTGATTTCTCTATTTGGAAGTGTATTGTCAATATCGCTCCATTTTTTATATGGGTTAGCAACAAGTGATTTGCCATCTTTGCTTGGTACTTCTTGGGCAAGAGCCAAAAAGAGTTGCTCAAGAGTCAAATCCAAAGCCTCATTGTCTTTGTTTTGTGCGATAGCGACACCATCGTATCCAACTTTCATCCCAACGATATTTTTGACACCATTTTCTTGACAAATTTCAAATTCAGCAACTTTCATTGGTCTTGATGCATTTGTAAAGTCTGGAGTATTTGAGCCAACACCAGCACAAAATAGCTTCATACCACCACCAGTTCCTGTTGATTCTACTACTGGAGTTTTGTTGCCTGTTGTAGCACCAAACTCTTCAGCAACATAGCTTGTAAATGGATAGACTGTACTTGAGCCAACGATTTTGATTTGGTCATTTGCATTTGCCGATGAAGCGATAGCAGCGACTGAGATGAAGGGTAATAAAAGTGTTTTTGTTGATAACATGAAAACTTCTCCTTTGATTTTTGAAGTGTTGCAATTGTAAGGAGAAGTGGTAACAAAATGGATACATAGCACCTAAAAAGGTGCATTATGTATCGAAAAGTTTTAGAGTATATTTTTAAAGAGGAAAGTCATACCCCAGCCAAAAAATATCACCATCCAAGCTACCATTATTGAAATAGTATAGGTTCCAAGCTTGTTTACCCAGATATCTTTTGAGCCATCAAAAATTCCTTGGGTTTTGCCCACTTTCCAAGCCATAGTAAGCAAATATGCAACACCGACCCCTCCCATCACAAGAAAAGTTGATAAAAACATCAAAAGTGTTGGTATCTCAAGATTAACAGGATAATCATAGATGCTATAGCCAAGTTGTCCCATGATATCATATCTAATAAGCTCTCTTAAGGCAGATATCAATAGTGCTACGATGACCAATACGCCTGTAGTGATATAGCTATTAGTATTTTTTGCACTTAAAAAAAGCAAAACCACTACACCTACAACTGTAGCCAATGACAATGGGTGCAAAAGATACCCAATAGCTATCATCCAAAGGACAAAAGTAGCTGCACTAAGAAGAAGCCCAACAACACTTAGTTTTGTGCCAAGTGAACTTGCGTGACTTATAAACTCTTGTGAAAAATTTTCTCTAGTACTTAAAAATCTTGCGTAGTTTTGTAAAAATATACCAACTACAGGGATGCTTAAACTCACCATAAAGATAAGTCTGAGGATATCTATGTTGAAAGTCCATCCGCTTGTGTCAACAACACCATTTGGTGCGTACATATCCATCCAATCATTTGGCATGATTGAAGTTACTGCGAAGTTGTGCATCAAAATCCCACAAAAAACCAATATACCAAATGAGATTAACCCAATTAGTTTACCGCCACCTTGTGAAGATTTGTTTGCATAGTAGTACCAATAATACATACTATATCCAACAATCAAAGTATAGATAAATATAAACACCCACATTCCCGAAAGTGTGTTTGCAACATACCAATTTGGGTCATAAATCACTTGGGTAAACAGTAGCGGTGCCACTCCAAGCACGATTAAAATAGAAACGCTAATTTTTCCTGTTTGAATCAAGTGTGGTGTCAAGATTTTCCAGTGCGAATCGGTTTTTTGCTTCATTGTTCCATAAAGCGATAATCCCATCGATCCCAAAGCAAGCAAAACAAAAGCAGCGTGCAATGCCCAAGTGAGGACATAAAGTGCTTGAAATACCACAGGATAAAAAGGTACTCCAGCAGGGTCTCTTAGAGCCAATAATATAGATGCGTCCATAATTTCTCCTTAGTATTGTTTTGATACAAGATATTCTGCTATTGCATCATACTCATCTTGAGGAAGCTGTAGTGTAGGCATATAAGGGAATGCACCAGCTCCCATAGCATTTAAAATTCCAATTATCCCGTCTTTGTCAACTCCTTGTAGTCTTGCAGCAAGAGGTCTGAATTTGCCATTATTTTCTAGGGAATGGCAGTTTGAACATGCTATCTTTGTTAGAAGCTCGCCAGCTTCAAGTCTATTTGAATCGGTGATAGTTTTTAGGTTTTCAGGGACAAAAGGGTTGACTTGCAAAAGTCCCTTTTGGGCAATTACAGGGAGTTCACTTTTGATACCCTTGCCAGGGACATCACGACTTACTATCTGATTTGAGTAGATATATTGACCTGCAACATATGGTTTTCTCATTGACTCTCTTAGCTTTTCTCCTGGCCATAATCCAAAGATGAGTATCACACCAATCATCACCGAAGCTAAAGTAGGATTGATAAAACGAGGTTTGAGAATAGCCACTAAGAAATAGAGTGAAAAGACTATTGCGAGGATGATTCTATTTAGGATAACTTCATCTTTTGTTATATTGAATACCGCGTGAGCGTTATCAGGAAGCGTACCCATGTACCACATAAAGAAAAAGAGAGTTATAAATCCACCAAACATTGCTATATAACCCATTTTAACAGTCAGCTCTGCTGAGAGTGATTGGTTCTCTTTTTTTATTGCACTTGCTATAACAAGACCAATTACCCCTGACATCATAATCATAAAGCCAATGCGTAAAAACATATGTGGAAAGGTATTGATACCAAAAAATGCATCACTAGCACTTCCGGTTGCATAGTATGCATCAGTCCCTGGCCACATCATGAAGCTTATAATTCCTATGATTAAAGCAAGCGTTCCTACTGAAGCTAAAGCAAATGTATAGGTGAGTTTTAGGTGAGTTTTGGTATCAATCTTACCCATAAAATAAACAAGTGCAAAAACACCGATCACCTCATAAACAAAAAAGACCCATTCAGTAGCCCACACCCAAACAAAATTGTGTATCAAAGCACTGATTCCAACGGGACTTGCCGCTGTTGCTGTATACCAAATACCAGGACCTGTGATTGAGCCCATGACATATGAAAAAATCAACAAAAACATACCATACTTTTTCATATATGGGTATAGGTCTGTTCTGTTTTCTTTGTACGCCTTATGCGCCAAAAAAGCAAAAAGCATCGCGGCACCAACGGAGGTGTGTGATGCTAAAATATGTATGGTGCCTGTGACACCCATTATCCATGCACTTCCGTACTCTGGAAAATAAAACAATGGAAATTGTCCTATAAAATCCATGCAGTCTCCTTTTTAGATAATTCAGAATCAAATAGGCACACAAACTTAAGCGTTTGCCAATCGATTCTTAAAACTATTATATAACTCGAGTATTAAGTAAGTGTTAATTTTATATTTTGTTTTATTTATATATTGTCTATTTTGGATGTCGGGATATTGTGCTATAATCACATTCAAAAAAGGATAATGTTCATGCCACTTTTAGATAGTTTTTGTGTAGACCATACCAAAATGAAAGCTCCAGCAGTGAGATTAGCAAAAAAGATGCAGTCACCCTGTGGAGATGATATCACTGTTTTTGATTTGAGGTTTTGCAAGCCCAACGAAGAGATTATGGGCGAAAAAGGGACCCATACGCTTGAGCATCTTTTTGCTGGATTTATGAGAGCACACCTCAATAGCAAAAAAGTTGAGATCATTGATATTTCTCCTATGGGGTGTAGGACAGGATTTTATATGTCACTTTTAGGGAGACCAAAAAAGAGGGCAGTTGCTAAAGCATGGAAAAAATCTATGAAAGATGTCCTTAGAGTTACTTCTGCCAAAGATATACCTGAGCTTAATATCTATCAGTGTGGAACTTACAAGATGCACTCACTCAAAGAAGCTCAAGAAATTGCTAGGGGTGTTCTTGAAAAAGGGATAGGGGTTATGAGTAACAAATCGTTAAAACTCAAAGATATCATAGATGCCAAATGAGCTTATACAAACAGATGATGGCACATTTACCCTCTACTCTTTAAAGTACGATGAGTGTTACCACTCTAAGCGTGATGGAGCGTTGAGTGAGTCGCTATATAAGCATGTTGTTCCAGCATTTTCTCAAGTTGCAAAAAGAGATAAAATATCGATCTTGGATATCTGTTTTGGGCTAGGGTATAACACACTTGCTACGATATATTACTGCAAACTACATGGGATTATTACTCCCATAGAGATAGTCTCTCCAGAGCTTGATATGGAGCTTGTAAGAGGATTGGGTAAATTTGCGTATCCAAAAGAGTTTGAACCTTTTTTAGACATCATAGACCAATTAAGCCAAAATCTATACTACAAAGATGGACAATTTGAGATAAAAATTCTCATAGGAGATGCAAGAGATTTATTGCCAAACGTTCCAAAAAAATTTGATATCATCTACCAAGATGCATTTAGCTCTAAAAAAAATATGGCTCTTTGGACACTAGAGTATTTTCAGCAATTACATAAACTCTCCAATCCAAACACCATACTCACAACATACTCTAGCGCAACATCTGTAAGGATGGGACTTTGGGAGAGTGGTTTTTTGTTGTATAAACCAAAAGATATGAATGTTCGCAGTGGCACGATAGCCTCTATCTCCCCTTTGGATTTAGAGCCTATTGATATGGTTTTGAAATGTCAGCGTAATCGTGATGCAAGAAGCCTTAGAGATAGTGATTTAGCCTAAGAGGATATTGGCACAAATCGCACAAGCAGCACTCTCGCTGCGGAGTATAAGGGGTGTTGGAAATCCTATGATATTTTTTGCAAGAGCAATCTCTTCGGCCGTAAAGCCACCTTCGCATCCTATGATAACTGTTTGAATCTCACCTTTTTTTAGCTCGGTGTTGGTAGAAAAATTAAGCAAATAAGCATCAGGGTAGTTTTGTAAAAACTCTTTGATGCTGCTTGAAGTTTCTAAAATCATAGGTTTGCTTCTGCCGCACTGTTGCGATGAAGCTAGGAGTATACGATCTAATCTTGCCATCTCAAGTTTAAAATTTTGTTGGCTTCTAGCACATTTTATAAAGGTGATTTTGCTAACTCCCATCTCATTGAGCATAGGGAGGGTTTTTTCTATATTTTTTGGGTCTATAATGCACCATCCAAGATGGAGTTTTGTTTTTGATTCAATGATAAGCGACTTGTGATCCTCTAGCCTTAGCATAGCCTCTTTTTTATCTACAGATTCAATGCGGTAAGTGTATAAAATGTCATCTTTTAGATTTCTAAGAACTACTGCTTGGTCTTTGCGAAGTCGTCTTGCTTTGAAGAGATAGCGGTGATCTTCTCCGCTAAGTACTAGAGATTCAGAGCCACTTTGGGGATGATAGAGGTACTGCATAGCACTATTTTGATGCAACAAGCCATATAGTCGTTGCTACAAGCAAGAAAATTTCAAGAAGAACAAATTTTGCAGATACTAACGCTATGTTGTTACCATCTTTCCAATATTTTGATATGGTTCGTACCCTTTGTACCTCTAGAATGATAAGGATAAAGGCAACAATACTCATCAAGATTGTACGCAAAGACCATGAGGCACCCATTAGGATAAAAAGAATAAGTCCAGAAAAAATAACCATCCCTAGAAAGGCGGAAAATAGAAAAAAACCACTGCGAATCCATTTGCTGTAAGATTGCTTGACAAGCCAAGGGGTCAATAGATTTACAGATAGTACCACCAAAAGTATTTTGACAATCGCCAAATGGTACATAATCGCTTCTGCTATCATAGGAAAACCTTGTTTGTGAAAGTAAAACTAGATTATACACACTTTTAATATAATCTCTCTAATAGAAGCACTAATGACAGCTTCAAAAACTCAAGCTTTAGAACTTATTGCACAATCTATAATCTCTATTTTTGAAACTATCAAATTAGATATCCTAAAAAGTGTTAATATGGTCTGCGCAAAAGACTTTTATGCTACTAACGATTTGCCACGTTTTGATCATAGTGCCATGGATGGATATGGAGTTTTTTTAGAAGATGAGGGTGGTGTTGTTAGCGTTCAAGAGAGTTGGTATGCTGGGACAAAAGAGGTTCCATCTCTCAAAAAAGGTCATGCGATACGAATATCATGACAGGAGCTCCTATCTCTTTAGGATGCGAAACAATAGTACCGTTAGAGGAGATAGAGTATAAGTCTGATAGCAAAGTGAAGTTACCACAAAAACTCACTCCAAATAGACACATTAGAAAAAAGGGCGAAGAGCTTCAAAGTGGCAAAAAATATCTCTCATGTGGCGATGAGGCAACTTTGTATGGTGGGTATCTTAGCCTTACAAGGTGTGAGTAGTATAGAAGTGTTCAAGCAACAAGGTTGTTGTTTTGAGTACTAAAGATGAGCTAAAACCATACAATTTTGGAGTAATTGGTGAGTTTGAGATTTATGATTCAAATACACCAATGTTTGCATCACGACTTGCTGCACTAGGGTGCAAAGTCGAGATTATACAGAGTCATAGCGATGACTATGATAAGCTTAAAGATACTATTAGTGATGCCATATAGAGGAGATATTTTCTTTTGAGTAGTGATAGAGCTAGCATTGGCGATAGAGATATGATGCGAAAAGTACTTGAAGTTTTATGGGGTAATCTAGTTTTTGACAAAGTAGATATCAAGCCAGGAACACCAAATCATTTGGTTTTAACAAATGTTTACCATCTGCATACGCTTATTACAACTAAAATAGACTCTAGTTGCCGCATAAAAAAGAAGAAATGGCGTTATTTGGGTTTTTTTGATCAATATTTCTTCTATCCACTTACCAATCAATCACCAAATCAAGTAACATCATTGCATCTTGAAAATAGTTTGCTTATTGCAAATCCAGAAATAGAGTTTTTTGAGGCAAACGAAAATATTGAGATAATCTTATTGAAAAGGTAGTGATTGAAGTAGTCCCCATAAAAGGGGATTTAAAAGGCAGATTAGAATGTAGCGATATATTCAGCCAGAGCATCAATATCAGAATCACTTAGAGCTGCCATTTGACCTTTCATAAGCATACCATTACCTGCAACATCTCTTGTGCCGTTTTTGTATTCACGCATTTTAGATGCTAAATCATCTTTTGATTGACCAGCTAACAGCGCACCTTTGCCAAGAGCCAATGTTTTTCCATCAGGACCATGGCATGAAGCACATGTTGCATAAAGAGCTTTGCCTTGAGCTGCACCTGCAGCCCCCTCAGCAGCTTCAGCAGCTTCTTCAGCTTCTTCAGCAGCTTCTTCTACTGCTTCTTCAGCTTTTTCACTAGCCTCTTGAGCAGCTTCTTCTACTGCTTCCTCAGCTTTTTCACCAGCCTCTTGAGCAGCTCCCTCTACAGCTTCTATAGTATCAGCGACAACCTCTTTAGTGGCTTCTACTGCTTCCTCTGCAACTTCTTTTACGGCCTCAACTGCTTCTTGAGTTGTTTCAACTGCAGCTTCTGTTATTTCAGCTGTTGCTTCTTCAACGATTTGTGCAGTTTCTGCTATTTGGCTTGTTGCCTTTTTGTCATCACCGCAACCAACAAATAAAAATGTAGCTGCAGCAAGCGATACGAGTGTTAATTTTTTCATCGAATAATCCTTTAATTTGATTTGGATATGTAATTATACTAGATTTTTGATGGATTTGGGGTTAATTGTTGTGATAAAATTTTATCCCATAGTAACTTATCTACCCATTCATCTTTAATAGTCGAAGAAAAAATAATTTTTTCTAAACTGATCGATCCCATAAGTTCGCTATGTGCATCTTTGTAAAACGATTGAGCATAGCCTGTTTTAGTCTCATGGACAATAACGCTATACACTTTGACCTCTTTTTCACCATTGGTCATCTGAGTCGAGGCTAGAATCTTTTCAAATATGAGATAAAAAATACGGCTAAATTGTTCGGCTGATGGCGAGACAGGAAGTTCTATCCATCTTGCACTGTGTTTTTTTATATCATTGCGGTAACCAATGTCATCCTCGCTCCACAAGGTTATGGCATGGTCAAATGCATCGATAATAGCATGCATGGTGTGTTTGATAAGTCCAAAGTCATAAACCATTTGTCCATTGTCAAGGTAATTAGACTCAAGCAAAATCTCTACCTCGTATGAGTGTCCATGGATATTTTGGCTACATTTTTGTGTTGTGCAACCACGAACAATGTGGGCATTTTCAAATCTAAAAAGTTTTCTGATAATCATTACAAACCTTAATGAGATAATTTTTATCCCATTTTACCATATTCTCTTGAGTTTTGCTAAATTATCCAAGATAGATGAGACTTATTGCCATCACTGCCATACCAGAGCCAACACCCAAAATGGTCGTATGGTCGTCTCCATAGAGTCGAGAAGCCGGTAGTAATTCATCAAGCGATATGTAGACCATCACCCCTCCAATAATTGCAAAAGATAACCCGAGGGTCAAATTACCAAGGAGTGGAGCTAGTACCAAAAAACCAACAAGAGCTCCAATTGGCTCTGCCATACCAGAAGCAAATGCATACCAAATAGCTTTTTTCTTATCCCCTGTAGCACTATATATAGGCAAAGATACAGCAAGCCCCTCTGGGATATTGTGTAGCGCAATTGCAATTGCCATATCAACGCCAAGCTCAATAGAGCTAAGTGTGGCAACAAATGTAGCAAATCCTTCCGGAAAGTTGTGGAGCGCAATAGCAAGTGCAACAAAAATGCCAATTTTTCTTAAAGGCCTTTGATGTTTATCTAAAGCTGTCTTATCTAAAGAGCATATATTGTGTTCAATCTCTTGAGTGTGATGAGGATTGATATTGTCAGGCACTAATGAATCGATGAAATATGTGAGGATAAATCCTACGAAAAATATCCCAGTCCCAATCAACATGGCGTTTTGTGTGGTATACAAAACATTAAACTCATCAATCGCTTTTGGAAGAATTTCAACAAAGGATATATAGAGCATAACGCCAGCAGAAAAACCCAGCCCTATAGAAAGAAATTGGAGATTGTCTCTTTTAGAGCTAATTGCTATGAAGCCACCAATGACAGAGGAGATGCCTGCAAAAAAAGTTAATCCGAATGCGATTAAAAAAGTACTCAAATTTATATCTTCATACATTTCAATCTCCACTAAACACCTTGGGAGGTATCAAAAATCCGTATATGCAATCTATCGCTATAGGTGTAGCCATGACGCATACAAAATTGAAAAACTGCTATATCATTTTCTTCTAAGGCATTTTGACTGTATCCAACAGGCATGCAGTATATATCAATTGGTTTGTATCTAGAAGTGATATCAAGTATCTCATCATGAGCAGTTGTCTGTATAAGTTTTGCGTCAATTGTAAATTTGAAAAACACCTCGTTTGCATTTGAGATGATTTTTGCAATAGCGTCGTGATTGACCCTTTTTGAATATGGCTCAAGTGAGTTTGAAAGCTTCAAAGAGAGAGCAAATGTTGCATCACGATACTTAGGAAATGTTTCAAAGTTGATATCAATAGTGCCATTTGTCTCAAATGTTATCTTGATATTTTGAGATACAAGCCAACAAATGAGCTCATAAAATTGACTATCTTGGTGGTAGATGAGTGGTTCTCCGCCAGTGATTACGATGTGGGGGTTGAAACCTATGGTAGAAAATTCATTTTTTAGTTTATCTATGAGGTTAGTTGCATCATGAATCTTTTGCCACGATGGAGTAAATTCTCTATCGACCGCAAAAAATGTATCACAACCAAACCTCTCCTTATCCCCTATACTATAGCAGGTTTTAAATCCTGGACAGTTCAAGTTACAACCACCAGTTCTTAGAAAATACGAAGGTCTTCCTGCATATTTCCCCTCTCCTTGAAGAGAGAAAAATGTCTCAACGATATAAAACATCATCCCCCCCGTTTGATAAAAAGCCCGTTTTGAAAGCTCTTGAAAAGTTAGTAAAATATCTTACGCTACCCACACAAAAAGGTTTTTTAGGCATGCAGTACTGACATCTAAAATTGCATCGCTCAGCAATAGAAACCCCAAGATAGTTGACTTTTTGTCCGTACCCATTTATAAGCATAATGCTCCATTTTAAAAAATCTAACGACCAAAACATAGCATATAAAAGATAAAGAGGAGATAAGAAAATCTAATAATATGATGATTAAGAATCAAAAGGTAAAAAAGTAATTACTTCCAAAAAGGTTTAACCCCTTTTGGAAGATGGAGATTTAGTGCAAATCTCTCCAGTGATGTTTTTTCCAAAGATAAGCAAGGATTGAGAAGATTACAAAAAATCCAATTACCCATGGTCCTAGAGCCTCTCTGTGTTTTTTACTAGGGTCACCAATCTCTGTTAGGTATTCATGAACTTTGTCGTATCCCGCTTGAGATAAACCAACTCTTGGCATTGATGTACCTTCAAGTTGAGATTGTGGATTTTCCACAAAAGTCTCAAGGAAGTGAGTACTTCTTGCTCTAATAATCATCGATAAATCCGGAGGTAATTTCCCCATGTATGCCTCAACAAGCTCTTGCTCTTGAAGTACTTTTATTTTGTATGCTAGTTCATCTTTTTCATCAGTAAATGATGGAGTTTCGCCTAATTGTGTGATTTTTGAATACCGCATTGCATGACATCTAGCACACGCTTCTTCATAAGCAGCTTTTGGTGTAACATCGCCTGCTTTTTTAGCTAACATATAAGCAACAACATCTGCGATTTGTTGCGGGTCTGAAACCATTGCAGTGACACTCCCCATTGGGTGCATCATGGTATTTTCATACTTGTGGTCTACATTTGATGCCATAGCCGGATCTTTGATAACTGCAATGAGGTATCGCTTGTCATAAAGTGCACCAGCGTGATCAAGATTTGGTGGGATAACTCCACCCATATTGACTCCAGCTCCATTGTGACATGCTAAACATGTTCCAAATACCGCCTGACCATTTGCTACATTTCCAGGTATTTTGGCAATTTTGTCAACTTCACTCCAAAAAGCTTTTTTTACTTCAAGTCTTGCTTGTGCTTTTGCTACATTTCTTCCACTTGCTTGAGCCTCTTCTAGTGCTTCAGTTGCCTCTTGAATATCAGCAGTCCCATCGTATGTAAAATTGTATCCTTCTACATCCTTGTGCATTACTGAGTGTGCATACGGCTCTACTCCATAATAGGTCAACAGAGCAAAGAAAACAACTACTGCTAAAATTTTTAATTCTCTCATTACCATGCCTCCTTATAGCTTTTTCTCAAGTTTTGTAATTAGAATCAAGGCAGGTCCGAGCAGCAAGAAAATAATTGCCGAGATTGTACCTAAGGTATTGTATATCCCCTCTGGTGGTAATTTGCCCAAAACTGTTAATGCTATCATGTCAAGAACCAAAATCCAGAACCACCAGAAGAAAAGACCTCTTTTGTGTGCTGGAGCAACATTTGGGCTTCTGTCTATCCATGGAAGCAAAAAGAATGCAATTTGTGCGATACCAAAAGCAATTAAACCTGGATCCTTAGGGAATGGTCTCAATATCTCATAGCTCCACAAGAAGTACCATTCAGGATAGATATGTGGTGGAGTTTTTAGTCCATCAGCTGGATCAAAATTGACAGGATCCATAGCAAAATCAAAGTGGTAAAATACGAGATAGAAAAAGAGTATAAAATATATACCAAGTACAAAGACATCCTTGCTTAAAAATACTGGATTAAATGGGATTACTTTTGACTCTTTTTTATTCCCTTCCTTGTAAAGTCTTGCAGCTTCATCAAAATCAATATCTTCACCATCTTGATTGTTTACATGTGGGATTCTCAAAGTAGCAAAGTGAAACACGATAAGTCCCATAATCACAAGCGGAATCAACAATACATGAAGCGTAAAAAATCTAAGCAAGAAGGCATCACCAGGAACATAATCACCTCTTATCCATTCTACAAGTCCTGTAAGCTCAAGTGAACCAGCTTCAAAAAGATTAGTGATAACCATACCAGCCCAATAACTCATTTGTCCCCATGGGAGCATATACCCACTAAATGCTTCAGCAGAAAAAGCTATAAACAAAAGCATACCAGAGAGCCATATCATCTCTCTACCTCTTTTGTAAGAGCTATAGTATATCCCTGTTAACATATGGATATAAATAATCAAGAAAACTAAAGATGCAGCGACACCATGAATATGTCTCCATAGCCAACCGTAGCCAACTTCTGTCATGATAGTATAGTTTACACTATCAAAAGCCATATTTATATCTGGCTTGTAATACATCAAAAGAAATATTCCACTAACAACGAGCAAGCCAAAAGTAGCTGCTAGTACCATACCCATTGCCCATAAAAAATTGATATTTTTTGGGATCCAATACTCTGTAGAGAGTACTTTTTTTACTGTATTAATAGCTAAACGATCATCGAGCCATCGGTTTGAAAAAGGTTTTGCGTTTTCGTCAAAATGTGCCATTTGTTATCTCCTCCTTATGCTGTAAGACCAGCTTCTTTCATTTTTAGATATTCTGGTCCCTCTTCGCCAAGTACAATTTTGTTGCCGTCAATTTTAAAAGGGGGAATAACCAAAGGACTAGGAGGTGGGCCAAATGTTTCGCGACCACTTGTATCAAATTCGCCACCATGACAGGCACATCGGAAAAGCTTTTCAGCTGGCAAATAAGCAGGGATACATCCTAGATGAGTACAGAGACCAATTGATACATGGTATCTAGCCCTACCTACGACTACATCTCTATCATCAGCTTGCATGTCTGATGTTTTTTTGAGGATAAATATTGGCTTTCCTCTCCATTTTTGGACATTGAGTACATTCTCTTTTGCCACACTTAAATCTACAGTGGTAAATCCAGCTGCTGCAACACTAGGTAGCGGATCCCAGCTCCGCTTCATTGCATACAATGCTGCGATACCACCAAGTGCGGTAAATCCGCCCAAAGCCATACCCATGAAGTCTCTTCTACTACTCATTGTATTCCTTTAAAAAAATTTAATTTTAAATTATAAGCAAAAAGGTTTTAAACTTTTATAAAATTTGCTCTTGAAAAAGTGAAAAAATATCACAGCTTATACTATTTGTGACTTGATTGTCAAATTTGATGGTTTTAGATATTAAATTATCCATTGAATTAATATCGGATAAATTTATCAAGTCGATCTCAAATTTTTTTAGCATTGTCAAGATGCACTTTTGAAGTGGTGCTTTTGGTGCATATCCAACAATCGCACCTGTTGTTTTTGCCTCTAAGGCACATTGCAAAGAGGTGGTGACAACATGGCTCGAAGAGGGGATAATATCTTGATACTCTTCAGATTCGTATACATACTCAAAACTCTTTTTTAGCTCTTGTTCGTAGTCTATAAAAAAGTAATGCCCAAGAAGGAGTTGAGCCCCAATCTTTTGGAGTGGTTCTAGATACTTGGATATCTCTTTTTGGGGGTCACTGTCACCTCCAAAAAATAAAACCCTATCTATCTTAGGAGTCTTAGTCCCATAAGCGCTATCAACGAATAGTCCATTTTGAGACCATGGATTTATGACTACTTCATTATATAGGGGCTTTGTGTCGCAGTCTGGAGCGATGATAAAAACTTTGTAGTCTTTGCAAAATCTCTCAAAACCCAGAGGTAACTCTTCGTTTGAGTCTATGATGACACTATCATTTAGCTTCAGTACCAAATCCAAATCGTGGATTGTTTCTATATTGAGAGCATCTCTAAGTCCTAGTTGCTCTTTGGCTACAAGTGCTGCTCGAAAATCATTGACCAAAAGTTTACACTCAATTCCTTGACTAGCAAAAGCATTTATGCAGGCAACTCCCCGTCTTAATCTATCAAGGTTTGCTTTGTGGCTAGTGTGTGCATAATAGTAGAACATCACTTTTCCTCTCTTGAACGATTTTTTTGTTCCATTTTGATATAGATATGTATTATCTCTAGAGCCGCTGGAGTGATACCTGATATTTGTGAGGCAGCTTGAAGGGTATTGGGGGTGAAACTTTGTAGTTTTTCAACAATCTCATTGCTAAGACCTGAGACTTTTTTGTAGTCAAAATCGCTTGGGATTTTTATAGAGAGCATCTCTTTCATCTTGCTAATTTGATTTTGTTGTTTGTCTATATATCTGCTATATTTTGCATCTATGAGAATCTGCTCTATGACTTCATCGCTATATTTTTCAAATTCGGGCAAAAGTGCAAGAAGCTTCCCTTTGTCAAAGTCACCTCTACCTATCACATCTATCCAGTATGTTCTATCATTGATTTTGATTTGTCCGATAGATTCTAAAGTTTGCAGAAACTCTTTTGTTGGTGTGACACTTTGTGTTCGTAGATACTCTATAGCTTCACTTATGGCCTCTTTTTTTGCCTTTACTTTAGTATAATGTTCTTTGGATAGCAATCCAAATTGATACCCATAATGGGACAATCTAATATCTGCATTATCTTCTCTAAGTAAAAGCCTATATTCAGCGCGACTTGTAAACATTCTATAAGGCTCTTTTGTCCCTTTGGTAACTAGGTCATCTATAAGCACTCCGATATAAGCTTCATCACGCCTTAGGATAAAAGGCTCTTTATTTTGCAAGCTTAAAGCAGCGTTTATTCCCGCCATGATTCCTTGAGCTGCTGCCTCTTCATATCCTGTGGTTCCATTGATTTGTCCTGCACAATAAAGTCCTGAGATTTTTTTTGACTCAAGTGTATGCTTGAGTTCTGTTGGTTGGATGAAGTCATACTCTATGGCATATCCATACCGAACTATCTTGGCATTTTCCATCCCATTGATGGAGTGAATCATTTTGAGTTGTACATCTGTTGGGAGAGATGTGCTCATCCCGTTGATATAAAATTCATTAGCTTCTATGGTTTGCGGTTCAACAAATATCTGGTGTCTTTCTCGATGACGAAATCTAAAAACCTTATCTTCAATACTAGGGCAATATCTAGGACCAACTCCCTCTATCTGGCCAGAAAAAAGTGGTGCTCTATCAAAGTTTGTCTCTATGATATGGTGGGTATTTTCATTGGTATAAGTAACATAACAAGGGAGTTGAGTTGGTTTAAAAGAGTCTCTTGGTGTTCGAAAAGAAAAAGGGATTGGTGGAGTGTCACCATCTTGAGCCTCCATGACATTTAGGCTTATGCTTTTGGCATCTATCCTAGCGCAAGTTCCTGTTTTGAGTCTGCCTATATTAAAACCTAAAGAGCGCAAATTTTGTGCAAGTCCAATTGAGGAGAATTCCCCTTGTCTTCCTGCTTGTTGTTTTACATCACCGATATGGATAAGACCACCTAAAAATGTCCCTGTAGTGAGGATAACCTTTTTTGCATAATAGGTGTTGCGAAGTTGTGTCTTTACCCCATCGATAGTGCCATTTTTTATGAGTAGTTCTTCAACAATCTCTTGCTTCACCTCTAGGTTTGGGGTACTGAGTATTACATTTTTCATGTATATTCTATATCTGTCCATGTCTATCTGGGCTCTACTGCCTCTGACTGCTGGACCTTTTGAGGCGTTGAGTGTTCTAAATTGGAGACCTGTGGCATCAGTGGCAAGACCCATTTCTCCACCTAGAGCATCTATCTCTTTGACTAAATGCCCTTTAGCAAGCCCCCCAATAGCAGGATTGCAACTAGAAGCACCTATTTGTTCTGCTAAAATAGTCACAAGAAGTGTTTTTGCGCCCATTTTAGCGCATGCAAGGGAGCTTTCAATTCCTGCATGACCTCCACCAACTACTATCACATCATAGTTCATTTTTTCCTACTTTTTGCTATAATTGCGCAATTATACCGCAAAGAGATTAATATGTTTACAGGACTCATAAGAGAGATAGCCAATGTCAAAAGCTACACTAATAACACCCTTTCATTGATAGCAAAACATAAGGTAAATTTGGGTGATTCGATTGCTGTTAATGGTGTTTGTTTGACAGTAACAAAAACCTACAATGATGGCTTTGCTGTTGAGCTTGCTCATGAGACTAGAAGTATCATTGACATACAAAGATTTCAGTCAAAAGTCCATATTGAGCCTGCAATGAAAATGGGTGAGAGATTTGAAGGGCATATAGTCCAAGGACATATCGATTGTTTGGGTATAGTCAAAAGTATCACTAAAAAAGAGAATGGCGCAGATTATATCATCCATGTCCCACAAAGATATATTGCTTATATCGTCCCTAAAGGCTCAATTGCTATAGATGGCGTGAGTCTTACGGTAAATAGTGTATTTGATGATAGTTTTAGGCTTACTATCATACCCCATACTACAAATCAAACACTTATAGGTGGATACAAGATTGGCACCAAAGTGCATATAGAGACAGATTTTTTTGCAAGATACATCGCTCATATTTTAAATCATAAGTCAAAAGATAAATCTTTGTCATGGGCAGACATAGAGCAGATGCATGCACTCTACTAATTTTTTTGATTTTATTCCACCTAAAATTGATGAAGATTTTAAAATCTTATTGGAGCATAAAGGTGTCAAGATTTCTCGAATCGTAAGCTCTGATAAGATAGATTCCAAAATTTATAATCAAAACGAAGATGAGTGGGTATTGCTCCTTGAAGGAGAGGCGTTACTTTTGGTTGATGGAGTTAGACATATCCTAAAAAAAGAGAAATGATGTTGATTAAAGCACATGTCCCACACCAAATACTATCGATTTCAAGTGGTGCTCTATGGTTAACTGTCCATTTTTCTCAAGAGAAATAGAGACGATAAATCGTTTTTTTTACTATTTTTTAAATATTTTTGGATATAATTAACACCTTAAATTTTGCTATCTTTGAAATGCGTTAAAAGTAGATTGTAGCGCGCCCAAGAGATTCTTGCGGAAGGATGCCTAAGCATCAGAGTAGGTCAGTTGCCTAACATAAATATATAAAAACAAAAGGACAAACATGAAAAAAGATCTTCATCCAAATTATATGAACACAAAAGTTACTTGTGCTTGTGGCAATAAATTTGAAGTAAAATCTGACAAAGAAGAGTTGAGCATCGACATATGTAGTGCTTGCCATCCATTTTTTACAGGTTCAGAAAAAATTGTTGACGCAGCTGGTCGTGTTGATAAATTTAAGAAAAAATATAATCTTTCTTAATCACAATTGCGCAACACCTCTAAGTGTTGCATAACTTATGCTTACACTTATCCCCACACCTATTGGAAATCCTGCTGATATTACCATAAGAGCTATGCGTCTTTTTGAAGAGGCAGAGCTATTTTTATGTGAAGATACACGCAATACCAAACACCTCATGAAGCTACTTGAGGAGAGATTTAAAATGCAATCTCCCACAGCCAAATTCTTATCATTTCATGAGCATAATGGCCATGAGAGATTGATTGAGATAGCTCCTGAGCTAGAAAATAAAAATGTTGTGTATGTAAGTGATGCCGGGATGCCTGTGATTTCTGATCCGGGGCAAATATTGGTTGCTTATTGTCAAGAGAATGGTATCTCATACGATGTTCTCCCTGGAGCCAATGCCGCTTTGACTGCATATGTTGCTAGTGGGCTTGATAGCGGTACTTTTTGTTTTATGGGATTTTTGCCACAAAAAGGCAAAGATAGAGCAAAAGCACTCAAAAAAGGATTAGACCAAGAGTGCCCTGTAATTCTTTATGAGGCGCCACATAGATTAGAGAAGTTGCTTAGTGAGATTTTAGAGCTTGATGCAAATAGAGAAATTTTTTTGGCAAAAGAGCTTACCAAAAAGTATCAAAAATATTATATTGGCAACGCAACTACTATCCTAACAAAACTCAAAGATATAACCATAAGAGGTGAGTGGGTAGTGGTTTTGCAAGGGGCAAGCTCGAAGCCACTTTATGAATCAATTGACGAGATAATAGCTCTTTCACTTACAGCAAAAGAGAAGGCAAAATTACTTTCACAAATAAATGGAAAAAGTATCAAAGAGTGCTATAGTGAGATAATAAGATACAAACAAATTTAAAGTAGATTTCTTGCGCCAAAAATCTTTTTAAATTAATTGTATTAACTTTGAAGCCATACATATCTTTTATACAGCTAAAATAAGGTAAAATTTATTTTATGATTATTTATGGAAAACATGTATGCTTTCATATACTTACACATCATCGATCTATAGTCAAGAGAGTATATGTGGCGAAAAAAGGTATTCTGCCTCAAAAACTCTTTCATGACTATCATTCAAAGATAAAGTTTCTTGAAGAGAAATGGGCGATATCGATGAGTAAGGGTGGTAATCATCAAGGGGTTTTGGTTGAGGTGGATGAGTTTGTAGAGTGTGATTTTGCCCAATTGAAAAAAGAGAATTTTCTTTTGGTACTTGATGGACTCACTGATGTTGGAAATATTGGTGCGATTATACGAAGTGCTTATGCATTGGGTGTTGAAGGGGTGATAGCTATGGGAGTAAGACAACTCAATTTTGCAGCGATTGCAAGAACTAGTTCCGGAGCTTTTTTTGATATCCCTTTTATGGTTGCACCAAAAGAGTTGGATGTATTACATGAGTTATCGCAACAAGGTTTCGTCTCTTATGGGGCATCTATGGAGGGTGTTGCGATAGGCAAAATCGCATTTGCTCCAAAAAAAGTTTTAATCTTAGGCAATGAAGCTAAGGGGCTCTCCAAGAAGACGCGTCAAAAATTGCACCATTTGGTCTCTATCCCAATGAAGCACGATTTTGATTCTCTCAATGTGAGTGCCGCTGCGGCAATTTTACTACATAGGATGAATGATGCAATTTGAAGAAATTTTAGAAGAGAACGGCATGCCGAGTATTCACAAGCAGACCAAAATATCTATTGAGCATTTAACAAAATTGTTTGCTCGTGACTTTTCTGGTTTGAAAAAAGTTCAAGCATATGGCTTTTTATCTATTTTGGAGCGTGAGTACGATGTAGACTTGAGCGACATCAAAGAAGAATGCGAATCTTATTTTGCACCAAGTACTAACGAAGCTGAAACAATCATTGCATATCCACCCCCTGAAAAAAAATTTAAAATGTTTTGGATATGGTTTATACTAGCTGGTGCCTTAGTGGTTTTTGGATGGTGTTTTATGAGAAGCAATTACCTTAAGTCTTCGATTGGTGAGGCAAAAACGAGTATCCAAACAAATCAATTGTCACTATTGGTAGAGCAGGATATGCTCCAATTGGAGACTCAAACTAGCTCAAAAGATGAGATTGAAGCTAAAGGGGCAATTGATATAAATTCAACAGAAGATATCAATAGCACCATGTTGCAATCAGCTGTAGCCGATGTAGATACCTTAGGGGCAACGCCTGATTTTGTACAAATAGTGCCCGTGAAAAAACTTTGGTTTGGTCTAGTAAATCTAGACACAAAAGTTGTAACTGATCAAATTATTGATGCACCATTTGAATTTGATATAACCAAAAGTTGGCTTGTTGCAACAAGTGTGGCACCATTTACCTTGAAAAGCTCAGATGATGAGAGAATGTTTAATGATATTAAGTCGCACTATTTCCATATTGATAAGTTTGGAGCAAAAGAGATTACAAAAGATGAATTTGTTTCTCTAGGCGGATCAAAACAATGGTAAAATAGTACATAAATTTCATAAAGAGAAGAAAAAATGTTTGATGAAATACAGTTTGACAAGATAAACAGGCTTCCTAAATATGTCTTTGCAGCAGTAGGAGACCTCAAGATGGCAGCTAGAAGAGCAGGCGAGGATGTGATAGATTTCTCGATGGGAAATCCAGATGGTCCAGCATTTAGACCAGTTGTAGACAAACTCATTGAGACTGCCAACAAGCCTCATACCCATGGTTATAGTGCATCCAAGGGGATTTATAAACTGCGTGTTGCCATGAGCAATTGGTACAAACGAAAGTACAATGTAGACCTTGACCCAGAGAGTGAAGTAGTAGCTACTATGGGGAGCAAAGAGGGGTATGTGCATCTAGTGCAAGCTATCACAAATCCTGGTGATGTTGCTATTGTCCCAGATCCAACTTACCCGATACACGCATATGCTTTTGTATTTGCAGGAGGGGGTGTAGAGAAGATGAGACTTAGTTTTAATGAGGAGAATTTTGAAGTCGATGAAGATAGATTTTTTGAAGATTTAGAGCATGCACTAAATAGTTCGATGCCAAGAGCGAAATATCTCATTGTCAATTTTCCTCATAACCCTTCAACTGCCACTGTAACATCAGAGTTTTACAAAAGACTTGTCGCTTTGGCATACAAGGAGAGATTTTATATCATCTCAGATATTGCTTATGCTGATATTACATTTGATGGCTACAAAACACCCTCTATCCTTGAGGTGGAAGGTGCAAAAGATGTCGCCGTAGAGTGTTTTACTCTCTCAAAAAGCTACAATATGGCGGGATGGAGAGTAGGATTTGTCGTCGGTAACTCAAAACTAGTTGGAGCATTGCAAAAATATAAAAGTTGGATAGATTACGGTATGTTTACCCCTATTCAAGTAGCCGCAACTGTAGCACTTGATGAGCATGGAGATCTAGTGGAGTCACAAACGATTCAAAAGTATAAAAAACGAAGAGATGTTCTCTTAGAAGCTTTTGCAAATGTTGGATGGAAAATGGGCAAACCTAATGCTAGTATGTTTATATGGGCAAAAATTCCAGAGCAGTTTAGGCATCTAGGGAGTTTAGAGTTTTCTAAGCTTCTCTTGATGGAGGCAAATGTAGCAGTAAGTCCGGGGATTGGATTTGGTGAGTATGGAGATGAGTATGTTCGTATAGCACTCATAGAAAATGAAAATCGTATACGCCAAGCGGCACGCAATGTCAAGAAATTTTTTAGCGAATACAAAGGGTAGTTATATATGGTCAAAGTAGGTATTTTGGGTCTAGGAACTGTAGGGGGAAGTGTTGCAAGGATTCTTCGAGATAATGCAGATATTATAGAGGCTCGCAGCGGTAAGCGGATTGTAGTGAAAGCTGGAGTTGCACTAGAGCAAAAAGATTTTGATTTCCCAGTGACAAGCAATGTTGACGATGTCCTTGATGATCCAGAGATTGATATCATTGTTGAGGTGATGGGAGGGGTCGATTTTCCATACCAAGTGGCAAAAAAAGCGTTGCAAAATGGCAAAGCAGTCGTTACCGCAAATAAGGCAATGTTAGCATACCACAGATATGACCTTCAAACTATTGCTGGAGATATACCATTTATGTATGAGGCAAGTACTGCTGGCGGTATACCTATCATCGGAGCTTTGCGTAATGGATTGAGTGCAAATCACATAGAGTCAGTGATGGGTATCATGAATGGCACTTGCAATTTTATACTTACCAAGATGATAAACGAAGGTGCAAACTACGCTGATGTGTTAGCAGAGGCTCAAGCATTGGGATATGCCGAGGCAGATCCAACATTTGATGTAGGTGGATTTGATGCATCTCATAAGCTCCTTATCCTTGCTAGTATAGCTTATGGGATAGACGCTAAACCAGAAGATATTCTCATAGAAGGGATAGACGAGATTACTCCTACTGATGTAGCGTTTGCTAAAGATTTTGAGTATGCTATCAAACTTTTAGGGATTGCCAAAAGAGTAGGTGATGGTGTTGAGCTGCGGGTGCATCCGACTATGATACCAGAGTCTAGTATGCTTGCAAAAGTTGATGGTGTGATGAATGCTGTGATGGTTCGAGGTGATGCAGTAGGTGAGACGCTTTACTATGGTGCTGGAGCTGGTGGAGATGCTACGGCAAGTGCGGTGATAAGCGATATCATCGATATCGCTAGAGGCAATAGCAATCCGATGTTGGGGTATAAAAAATCACTTGAGAGTGGTTTGCGACTTTTGAGTCCAGATGAGATTGCATCGCATTATTATCTTAGAGTTTCAGTCAAAGACAAAAAAGGTGTCATGGCACAAGTGACAAACCTACTTAGTGATTTGGATATCTCTATAGAAGCGATGATGCAAAAACCAGATAGTGATGAAGATACGCTAGTTGAGCTACTATTTATCACTCATGAGTGTAAAGAGAAAATGATCCAAGAGGCTATATCAAAACTAGAGAAATTAAGCGTGGTTAATGGTAAAGTTGGAATGATAAGGATCTGTCTCTTATACACA